>PVBE010787290.1_pt1 | contig 94799 bp, 147 predicted proteins | sample 1631181 | NCBI WGS metagenome assembly PVBE01 (sample SAMN08397723, study PRJNA350692) | Marine metagenome, whole genome shotgun sequencing project. | isolation source: water | place: Pacific Ocean | collected 2012-04 | reverse complement strand
GGTGGCGGTGGAGCTGAAGGAAAAGCAGCATTAGAAGAAGTCGGTGAAGGTGCCGATAACGCTGGAGGTGCATTCTCTGGACTACTTGGTGTCCTCGGTGGAGGAGCAGGTGCTGCAGGTGGTGGAACCGTTGCTGGTGCTTTAGGAGCAGTAGGATTAGGTTTAGGAGCAGTCGGCGTAGGTTTAGGTTTAATTACTGGAGCATTATATCTTGGTGCAGCTGCAGTTGATAAATTCGGAAAGGGAATGGAATCAGTTGCAGACGGTATGGAAGAACTGCAAAATGTCGATGTAGAAGTAGAACAATTTAATAAATTAGGCACAGCACTCGGAGCATTAATTAAAGATGTAGGAATCCGTGGTGGTATGGGTCTACTATTATTAGCTAAATCAGATTTCCAAGGATTAGCTGATGGTATCGAACAACTTGATCAAGTAACATTCGATCCTTCTAATTTAGAAGAAGCAGGAAAAGGAATTGGTTTATTCCTAGCTGGCTTTGAAGGTATGTTCATGGAAGGGGTTACTGCTTCAATGGTTGATGATAATTTAATACCATTAGCAAAAGGTTTAGAAAGCCTCAGTGAATCCTCTAAGACATTAGATGAAGGCTTCGTAGGAAGAATGACTCTAGGTGGTATGGGAATTGGTCAATTCCTTAAAGGATTTGAAGGTAAATTTGGAGCTAGTATAACAGCTTCAATGATAGATGATAACCTTATTCCATTAGCTGATGGATTAGCTTCTTTAAGTGAATCCGCAGAAAGAATTGATAACTCATTTGTATCTAAGATGCGAATTGGTGGTATGGGTGTATCTGAGCTTTTAGATGGAGTTGGTGGAGAAGGCTTTGGAGAAATACTTGGCAACTTCTTTGGTGGATTTAATGTCCAAATGGTTGATGATAATTTAATACCATTAGCAAAAGGTATAGCAGAATTATCTAAGCTTGAAAATGTAGATAAGTTCGCAGAGAATATGAAACATGTCGGTCCTGGATTCCAAGCTCTAATGGATGGCACAGATGATGTTCTTGGTGCAATAGGTCTACAAGGTATAGATGATAACCTTATTCCATTAGCGACAGGTATTAGAGAACTTACTACGTTAGAAGAAACAGAAAAGTTCGAAAAGAAAATGATAGACGTTGGTAAAGGATTCCAAGCTCTATTAGATGGTACTGATGATTTATTTGGTGCTACTGGAATACAAATGATTGATGATAATCTTATTCCATTACGTGAAGGTATGGATGCTATTGCTGGTGTCGATGCAGAATTGTTTAATGCTAAAGCTAAATTAATTAGAACTGGATTTGAAGATCTATTTGAAACCTTCAGAGAAGGTGGTGGCACAGACTTTAATATGGAACACTTCACCAAAAATATGAAAGACGCTCTTCCTAATTTAGAGAAAGCTATTGCAGGTGACGATGGTGGTTGGTTTGGAACTGAGATTAAAGGTTTAGCATCTCCAGAAATAGATTATGAAACTGCAATTGAACGTATTAATATGATCCGTGAAGCATTTACTGGTATGCAAAGTGAAGTTGGATCAATGGAAGTAAGTGGTGTTGGTGCTGGTACCGCACAAAGATTAGATCAAGAAACAGCTACCAATATGAATATGAATGTTACTAATAATAACAACTCACAAATGAATACAATTCAAAACAATACTCCGGTCAATAGAGTTAATCTAACTCAAGCGGGGTTTGCACCTGTTCCTACAGCTCGTAGGGTAACCATATAAAATAAAAAAGCCCAGGCAGGAGAAGCTATCTCGCTCGCTGGGCTTAGTGGCAATTTACTCTGTCAGTTATATGTGAAAATTTTCCTGACTTTATCCGAGCGGAAGGACGCCAATCGACTCTATCTATGTCCCTACGATTTCACCGGGTCGTTTAATTAACTTACTGGTCAGCAGCTAATTTTTTAAAGAAGGATAATGTTTCATCATCCTGGCTATCATCTACCTCAGTAGTGGGTGCTGATACTTCAGCTGCACTTGGGATAGAAGGAGCCTCAGCCGTTGTCTGATTAAACGTAGGCGTTTCTGTAACCTCACTATCTAGAGCCAAGACTCTATACAATTTGGTTTTCAACTCATCATATGATTTGAAGTTCTCTGCATCAGTAAACTCTGAGAGCTTATACTGACTATTCCAGATGGCTTCTAATTTCGCATCATCATCATTGATTGCCTTCGGAGTATCAAATTCCGACTTATCATAATTCCTGAAACCTTCAACATTTCTGATTTTCAACTTAAAGTTGGCACCAGTCCATAGATCAAATGGGTTTACAGGAGTTTCATCCTCAAACGATGGATTCATTAGATCATTTAATTTCTCAAAGATCTTTTTACCATATTTGAAGAGGAACACTTTACCTTCGTTCTGTGGATTATTAGAATCCGACACAACCAAGATATTACTATAAAAGCTTAATCGCCTCTTATATTTTCTTACTAGGTCTTTGTTAGACTCAATACCTGAGTTCCATAACATATTGTTATACTCTGATACTGGATCCTTATTACCTAAAGTGGTTAGCGACTTTTCGATATACCATTGTCCAGTAGGACCTTGGAATCCATGATCCCAAACTCTTACAAATGGTACGTCTTCACCTTCGGATGCAGGCAAGAATCTAATAACGGCATAACCATTACCAGCTTTGTCTACTTCGGGTTTCCAAAAACGCTCATCAGGACCGTTTTTGAACTGTTTTGGAGAGTTGAGTTTCTCCATTGCGGATGTGAGTTTATTAAGCTCATCACTAGAGCTTTTCTTCATACTTGCGAACGACATATTTTTCTCCTTACGTATTGCGATGTATTACTTACTTATTAACGATTTATTCAAAATATTCAATAACTATAGACTTATATTTATCAGTATCTATACGAGAAACGACCTATATTTATTAATTATACCATATTTTTCTTCCCATATCACGTCCCCAACTAACTTTTTATTCCATAATTTAGTATAGTCAGTTAACATGTCTAGGATTATCATTGTTTCCATACAAATATCTTTGCGTAAAAACAATCTTAATAAAAGTGGATGACCGTATTTGTCCACTTTAAAGTTGGAATCAAAGTCTTCATCCATCTTACTTAAATCTTCTTTAAAAGTATAAGCAAGACTTTCTTGTCTCTTCTTCCATTTTAAATATACATCATCAGGCGACTGATTCCGTATATTACCAACATAGAAATCACCATTAGCTTCTACAAAATTAGCTAACAAATATTTTTCTACATCTTTGCGCTTTGATAGCTTCATAAAAAAATACTTATCTCTACGAGTCTCATAAGAAGACTCATTCACTTTTACCTTACCATTATACTTATGATAGTCGTAAGATGTATTAAAGTGATTCTTAAGAGCTATATATTTTTGATATGCTTCAAAGGGTGTCATATAATTCAGTGAGCCCCTCAGGGACAAGTTTTGTGCAATTTGCATCTTTCACTTCCTCTAACCATTCTATAGTTTTGTCTTTATGAGTTAACCAAATAATTAATGCATTGCGCATGCCTTCTGTTACTGGTTCTACTCCGTGTAATGTATCAGAATCAAATATTACCATATCGCCAAAGTCTAAATCAACTGCTGATCTTTTTCCATCACCGATATCTAATATAAATTGACCACCTTCATATTCGGATCTATCATTAAGAGCAATTGATATTGATGCTTCTCTTTGTGGCATTAATGTTCTTAAATAATTTTCTTCAGCTGTATTTTCTTCTCTAAATGCTAAATTAAAATTGGTGTCTATTCTATCCACATGCCAATCAAATTTACCTAACTCATAATCATAATACTTTTGTACTGACCATGATTCAGTAAAACAATATCCGCCATCATGAGGTAATGCCTCTTGAACTTTGTTTACTATTTTACCTTTTAAATCTGATGATACCTTTGATGGACAGAATGGTACAAACTTAGCTATACGAGCATCTGTAGCTTTATAGCTAGTTGTCATAGAAATGAATTCTTTCTTTGGTCTAAGAAAGTCTATTAATTCAATTTCATCAAAAACATTACGAAAAATTTTATGCATTAAATAGGTAGCTTCCTGGTGCTGTTAGGTTTGAGCAGTAAATCTGCTTCAGCTTCTGCAGCGAGCTTTGCTTTTAATGTATGTGAATTTTTAACCAATGATCCAATTGTTTCTAATTCTACACCATTCTTATCAGCATATATCATTAGAGCCTCTAATATAGAACATCTAAGTTCTGATACCATTTTCTCTATTATAACCGAAAATTCCTTTACGGTCAAGATCTTTTCTGAAAATTCTGGTTCTGGTTTAGCTGAGGGCACGTATTCTTTCCTCTAATCTCTTTGATCGATTTCCGACCTGGTTATACCAGCGACTATCAACCATTTGATTAGCGGCTTCATTATAATCTGAACTATCTATAGCAGCAATAAATTTTCTGAATTTAGATAGTCTGGTTCTACCCATATTAAACATCATATTGATTAATACTTCTTGAACTTCATCATGATACTCATAAAAGTTTGCGAATAGTAATTCACACTCATGAATATGATGAGCAAAGTCTTCATCAAATACTTCATCAACTCTCTCTGCAGGTATCTTAGCACCTTCTGGAAATCCAAATTCTGGATCTCCTTCTTTAATTAAGTGTCCAATACCAAATGTTGGTAATCCTAAAGAGTCTAAGTATACTTCTTCAACTCTTCCTTCATCAATTTCTATTTGTTTACGAACTCTATCTTTGTCGTACATATTATTCTCCTGACGAACATATATTATTATATAGAATTGTTTTTAAGATGTCAACCTATATTAATTATATTGTTCCTATTTTCGGACATAAGTCCACGTTCCTTTCAACCTTTTTTAATATTCTATGGTTGTGTAAAACAACTATCGCCATAAAAAGAGATCCTGTTAATAGTTCTTCATCTGTTGGTGGATACTTGTTAAACTTTGGTCCGTAAATTGGTACTAATGTCATTGTTTTGTGTAATACTAATCTATCCCATGATGGTCTCGATGGTAATAAAGGATTAGCTTCATATACACATTGATATTGTAATGCTTTGTTTGTGTATCTTATATCAGCATAGTGTAATGCTGTGAATGCTGCCCATGAAGTCCAATGAGCTGGTTCTATAAACTTAGATTGTAAAGATAGTAATTGGCTCGGTCTTTCCTTTAACTTGGATTTCATCAACTCTCGTGAATGGTCCTTCTTTACATAGTCCAGCAGTTCTTGCCGATAGCAACACTCGTGTCCCAGGATAATTCCGTGTTTGTCCTTCGAGTCTAGATGCCAAATTGACGGCGTCTCCAATGACGGAATAGTCAAATCTAGATTTGCTGCCCATGTTTCCAACGATACAGTCGCCTGAGTTGATCCCGATGCCAACATCAATACGAGGAAGACCTTTCTCTTCAAGTTCTTTAATAAGTTCATCTGCTGCCTCGGAGATTTGTTTTGCGGTAGTTACTGCTTTACCCGCATGATCTTCGGTGGGAAGAGGTGCGTTCCAGAAAGCCATGATACAGTCGCCCATATACTTATCAATAGTACCGCCATTGTTTAATATGATCTGGGTCATTCTATCTAGGTACATATTTATAAGTTCTACTAATCCTTCAGGATCATCTTTATCTTTATAATATTCTGATACAGGTGTGAATCCCATTATGTCCATAAAGAGGAAAGTCATTTCTTTTCTTTCTCCACCTAACTTTAATAATGATGGATCTTTTTGTAATAACATAACCTGTCTTGGATCCAAATAAGTTTCGAACTGTTTCTTAATTTGTTGTCTTAATTTAAAGTTAGTATAGAATTGTGCAAATGCCCCGTGGCTAAATACTAATATAAGTGATATAATAATCCAAGTAGGATTAAAAAGCAAGTATGAAGAGTAAAAGATTTGCCAAGAAGTTACAGCGACGCCGCCAATCAGCAAGACGGACGCAATTCCCGCAAACACGACGTTCGACCATCTCAATAGAGCGAGAACAAGAAGACCGAGAATTAGATGAATGGTTATCTCAGCAAGATAAAAATAATCAGGACGCTTAATAGTAATTCCGTCGATCATCGTTTTAATTAGATTCGCCTGTACTTCATGAGGATACATTTTGCCAACTGGAGTAGATATTTGCTGTGATCCTTGGAAGGTCGTTCCAATAACCACAATAGCCCCGTTAAACAGCTCGTTATTCGCGATATCCTGCGCTCTAACGCGATTAAATTTGTTCCAGTAGGCATTATATACCGAACCATCAAAGTTTGTCTCTATGAGCTTGTATTGAGGTATACGGACCCATTCTATACCATATTCATTAGTCTTTATTTGATAGGATATATCTCCAGCTGCTACTCTTAATGTTTCTAGCGCTAATGATGGATATAGTTTATTGTTTGTTGATACAACTAAAGGCATTTGTCTATTAATGCCATCTACATCTATTACATCTGATACAGTTCCTACACCAACCGATGCTTGTTGTAAATCTGGTATAGGTAATATTAGTCCGGGATAATTAGCAGTAAAGTTTTCTGCTCCTATTGGACCTAGTGTTGCAGAACCTACATGATGTTCACGTGTAGTCTTTATTTGTGTCGTAGGCGCTGCAGCTAGGATAACATTTTTTTGCATCATAGATTTAAATAGAACTTCATCTTGTTCAAATCTATCATCTTCACCATATACCACATTTAATACAATTATATTATTAGTTGGTATTTGATCAATATACTTAGCCATGATATCTCTAGGCCATGGCCATTGACCTTCATTTAATATATCACCTTCATCAATATCTACTAATACGATTTGTTCTGATTCAGCTGGCTCATGTGATCTCTGTAAGAAATCAAAATAGCTAAGCTTTAATGACTCAACTAAAAATGGATTCAGTGCTCCAATGAGTACAGTAATAGCCAGAGTTATAATCGTATATCGAAACATTAATCTTGTGTGACTGAGATTGAGCAGCCGCTAGCTGTGTAGCAGTAATTAGTTATACTATAGGATCTACTTTGATTGCTTGTCTGCCATACGCTGATGTCAGTAGGTTCTGTTCCTCTTAATATAACGCTCATGTAATGGTCGCCATTGTTGTATTGTCTAAGATCCACATCGTTGCCATCGTTGTAGATATCTAAATTGATGTATTGACTTCCACCTTGCTTTTGTTCTGTGAAGATGTTATTATCATCTCCTTCAAGGTGTAGCCAATATTCATGTCCTGATGATGAGTTGTTTGTTCTTTGTGTCATCAGAACTTCATTATTATCACCGGTAATGTTTATGTGAGCAAACGTATCACCATACTCTTGGAAGTCTTGGCTAAAGTTTCCAGAAGTATTAACTTGATATCCTTGACCAAGTTTTAAAGTGTTGTTGTTTCCCCAAACCCTACGAATCTCTATTTCGTTTGGTTGAGTTCCTGTTCCTCTATCTCTTGATTGTTTTATTATAATAGTATTATCTTCGCCGTCAATTTTTTCTGACGCTGTCCATTGACTGACTATATTATTAAATCCAACTTGAGTTATATCAAGATTAAAATCATTACCGTCTTGTTTAATTGTTATTTCATTATCGTCGGCAAGTACCATAGGAATAGATAATGTCACGATGATGACACCTCCTATGATATATAATAATCTTTTTAAAATATCCACATTACCAACGTTGCTAAGACCAAGCCCTTTGCAAAACTAATCCAGTATAACCAATAATCATCTATACGCATTGAGTCCTGAACTCTGAATACTAGATTTCTATGCCAATCAATAATCTGATTTAAATATTTCATCTATTTCTCCGTTAAGGGGCTTGAAAGCTTTACCTTTGGAATCGGTCTGTCTCGCTACATGTCGTCTCATATGAAAAACTGACTGCTTCCAAGCTTGTTAAAGTATTTATATCAATTAGATTGGTTAATTACGATAATTACGTCTCCACCTGAGTTCAAATCTATTGTTCCTTCGTAGCCTTCTACTCTAGCAGTTAATGATACACTTGAATCTTGCAAGACAGAAATCCGGATGGTCCCATTGACATCTCTATAGAAAATAAGTCTATCATCCTGTTCAAATATATTAAATTGTGAGTCTTTATTAAATCCAATTGCAGCTCCTTTTAAACTGAATTTACCGCCTGCACCAGCTGCTTGAGCATCAGCTAATGAGACAGTGGTTCTTTCTAACTCTTCTACTATGTCAAGTAAGTCAGTAAGAAAGTCTACATCAAGGAAGTCTATATCGAGCTCTGAAAATTCTAGCTCATCAGACTCCGCAAGATAATCGGTCTCGAGTTCATTAAACTCTAGAAAGTCTACATCCAATATTCCCTGATCTACATTTGTCTCTGCAGACTCTTCTATTTGTTCTCTTATTTCTGTTGGTGGGTTAACAATAAACATATTGTTAATTTGATTGACAGTTATGTTTTGTATAGCTACAGGTTTAGTAGGTGTTGAATTAATTGTAGATACCATTGTTGCTTGATAAGCTTCATTTAATACTACAGTACCTGCTTCATTAGTTACAGTAATTTCTCCGGATGCATCGCCAAATTCATCTGGCAATAATATAACTAATGATCTACCTAACTCATCGACGGTAGTTGTGAAGTCTGTTCCTCTTATTGCAATTGTTGATACCGGTGTTCGAATGTCAATATTACTTTTATTGACCATTGCTAATTTTCCTGAAGCGAAACGCGCAGTGCCCATTGCAAACCTAATATTCATTTTTGATTTACTAGGATCAGGATCGTATATGACTTCGTCTATATAAACTTTTGTATTTTCGGTAAGAGCCAATTCGGCTTCATCTAAGAATTCAATTAGCATACGACCATTTGCAGTCTCTGCTACATCATATAATAAAACATCGGGAATACTTGATGGAGAAACAATAAAGGTCTCATTGTTTCTTTCGAGTTTACTTGCTCCAGTAAACTCTTCGATAGTACCGATGGGGTTAGCATTAACCAACCCCAATGGTGCTATAATGCTAACTATCGTTAGCGCTATCTTTTTGATTGATTTGAATTGTAGCATTTTCAGAATCGATATCCAGTGTTATAATTCCATTACAAGTACTTACACCTTGTGGACAAGTTCCAGACAACTGATTTATATCTACGTCAGCTGAATCTCCAACTAAGGTTAAATTAATTTCTTGCTCTCCACCATCTTTCTGTAGAGTGTTAATGTTATTACTGTCACCAGTTATATCAAAATTCCAGACTACGTCGTCTGAATCAATATCAACATCAAAGACATTTAAATCGCCTACCACAGTTAAATCGAAATCCAACCTTTCAGCTGATGCATTAAAACCTTGATCGAGATCCATTGTATTAGAATCACCAGTAATATCTACTAGGAAGTTAGAGTCATCTGAACTACCTGTTTTACCAATATTCCAATCCCAAGAGTTGCTGTCACCATTCCACTCTAATGTGTAAGATGATGAGTCCGCATCTAATTCTCCGAACAATAAGTTTTCATTACCAATCTGATCGATATTGAAAGTTAGTGACGTACCAGTTATAGGCATTGCAGAAGAACCACTAGAAAAATTGTTAAGTCCTATCTTGTTACCATAACCGATTTGGTCAATGTATAAAACAAGAGTATCACCTACTTGTTCTATATTAATTTCGTTATCATCAGTGGCTTGTGCATAGCCGATAATTGGAAGTAATAAAATGCTTAGGCCTAAAATAAATTTATTCATTTTCTCTTCCTTCATATCCTTCTATGACCCAGTAGCCTCTATCGTGGCCCTGGTATATTAATTCCAACACTCCAGCTTCTATGGCTGTTCGCGTTGCGTAAGTCACTGATTCATTATTTCCCACTCCGTCCTCAATCTCAATGAGCTGTGTTCCTTGTTCTATAAATCGGAATACATCTCCTCCAGATCCGTAAGATAAAATAGTCTTACGAGCTTGGACGTTTAATAATACTTCACCAGTCAATACTGATATGGCCCGAATTGAAATGGTTACCACATCTTGCCTGTATCGTTTAGTCACACCAATACCTAACGTACGAGCTCCACGCCCGCCAGTTTTAATATTGCTATCATACCCAATGATCCCACCTTCTATTATCATACCTGCGAATAGAAGTGGATCTAAACCTTGTTCAGCTTCGCCAGTTGCTTCTGCAAACTCTTTACGAGCTGATCTAATTAATTGTCTTTCTCTTACTAAATGATCTAGTCCTTGTCTTTCAACAACTCTAAACCAAGTGCCACCGCCAGCAGTCTTTAAAGCGTCTATTAACATTTCAGTTCCGCCTTGTGTTACTGCAGTCGAGAAAGATGCGATGTTATCTATTTCTTTTCTCTGTCCTGTTTTATCTAAAAAGTTATATATAGCTACAATTGGTCTTTCTTTTGCTGGAGGTAATTCCAACAATTGAATATAAGAAGGTAATCTAACTACTTCAGGATGTTCAACACAAATATACTTACGTGATAATTGTTTCTTTACACCTGAATATAGATCCTTCTTAAAGCCATCATCCCATCGACTACAATCCTGAGGTGATTCACTCCATTGTGGAAATGAAGCACATCCTGAAAGTATTGCGATTGATAATAGCGCAGACCAAAACTTAACCGTCATCGCCCCCACCATTATCTGGATCCTGACCGAAGTTACCTGCTCCAATTGGAATTTCGATAATAGTCTCATTACCATCACTATCAAGGATGGTCATTTTAATATATTCAGTACCGTCTTCACTTGTAATAACTTCATATGTTATTGTAGATCCTTCTAAAACAAATGATCCAAATCTAACTGGATTATCGTTTGAGAACATTGATTCGACTAATTGTTTAGCCATTTGTGCGTAGATTCTGCTTTCTAAATTTCTAATGAATTTAGCCAAGGTCGTGTTATCAGCCTCACGCTCTGCTGCTTTCCTAGCTGCCTCTAAAGCATCTTCTATTTGTTTCTTTCTTGAATGCTCCTGGTTCTCTATCGTAAGATAGTGAGCACCAGTGCCTACCCCGCTGAATGAGGGGTTCTTGAACTTATGAACTATATCTGATGCTGCTGCATCGGTAGCCAATATAGCACATAGTATAATACATAATTTAATCTTTTCCTTTCCCATCAAAAACCTCGTCGATAAAATGTTTCTCCTTGTATTGGTTTACTACATTTATCTTCTGTTGTAAGCGTATCATATCTTGATCCAACATCCTTGTCTGGTCTATAACACGGATAAGAGCTATGTGTTGTTTTTCAAGAGCGGGTTCTAACTCATTACTTACCCACTGCCAAGTGTAGTAAATAAAATAAGCCATACCCATTGCTAAAGTTACCGTGAACCCAAATTCTGAAAGTATTAATAATAGTTCTTCCATTAGTCCCTTCTAACATCAAGCTTACCATCCTCTATGAAATTTTCAGCTCTAGCAATTCTGTCCGTATCTGGACGTAACTTTAACATGTCGCTAACCATGCAATCTATTTTTATCATATCATTAGACATTGTTCTAGCTCTATTTTCTAATGATTCACAAAACATTGTTAAGGTTTCAATTTCGTCTATCTGACTTTGAAGAATTTGACGTAGAACGAGCCACAAAAAGAAGGCCATTCCAAGACCGCCACCGATCGGAATGCCCACCGCGCCCATAAAGTCTATAAATTCTTGCAAAACTGATCCTCAATAATATTTGCTATTATTTATAAGGATCAGCCTGTGAAATGGGGATATTTAAGAGAATACTTTTATCTTGTACTTCTTTTCGAAACGAACTGCGTCGTTTGGTGAGTTAACCATAGGCTCACCTCTAATATTAAGCGATGTATTTAATAAGACAGGACATTTGGTTTTCTTATACCATAATTCCAATACCTTTCTTAATATTGTATCCTCTTTTTTACCTACTGTTTGGACTCTACATGAATTATCTACATGTAAAATAGCAGGAAGTTTTTTATGCCATCTTGGTTTTGCTTGAGATACAAATTGCATGTACTCACCATATGGACCTTCGAAATACTTTTCAGCATGTTCTTCTAATACACAAGGAGCAAAAGGTCTAAACTTCTGTCTCTTCTTAACTGTATTAACTAAGTCTTTAATATCGTTACCTCTAGGATCAGCTAAAAGTGATCTGTTACCTAAAGCTCTAGGACCAAACTCTGCTGGACCATTTGCTACACCACATATTTTATGTTTCATGAGATGATTAACGATATCATTTACCATTTCCTTTTCATCATATCCATTGATACGATATCCAAGATATGGATCTGTCCAATTCAATGGACCGCCATAAGCTAATGCTGCTGCACCTAATGATCCTCCAGCATCACCTGGATTAGGCATAATCCAAAATTTACCTGGAACCATTCTATGCAATTTACTATTAGCAACACAATTTAAAGCAACGCCACCACCATAAACTATATTATCAGAATACATTTTAGCTTTAAAAAATATTTTACTTAGCTTTTCTTCTAATACAACTTGTGCTGCAGCTGCTATATCTTCATGTTTATAATCATACAACCAATAGTTGTCTGCAAAGTCTCTAGGTATACCTCTATGTAAATTAAATTTAAATAAATCTCTTAATGCTTTTTGTAAAGATTTATTCTCTTCACCGAATGCTGCCATTCCCATAAAGATATATTCTTCATCTAAAGGTCTTAGACCACACCATTGTGTTAATGCAGTATACCACAATCCAATTGATTGAGGATAATTAACATTATGCTTTTGCTCATATACTGCTTTACCATTTTTATAATAACACTTCCAAATAGAAGTTGTTGTCCATTCACCAATACTATCTACTACAACAGCTGATGCTTCAGATAAATCCGAAGTTTGAAATGCTGCTGCTGCATGTGATTTGTGATGATGAAATGTTGAGGTAGGTTTCCAAGCCAATTGTCTAGGTGTGAATACAGTCTTATATTGACCTGCATACAATTGTCTTGATTTCTTTAGCAAAGGTTTTTCAAAGAAAGCATATTGATCAATCTCTTCACCAAACCTTGCATCGACGTAATCTCGTAATTGATTACTTATATATTTCTCATGCTTATTGCCTGAGAACCTCTCGCTGTGAGAGGCAAATACTATATCGGGACCATCTAATACAGCTACTGCTGCATCGTGAAATCCTTCACTCCATCCTAAAATCATTATATATCTCCTGCAGAGACTATTTAACCTTTGTAAGTCTTCCCTGCTGCTTTAGCTTTCGCTGCTGCTTTTCTACCTGCCGCAGCTTTAGCATTAAATTTTGCTGCGCCCATTCGTTTCCTTCCGGCTGCCGCTGCAATCGCCCCAGCTGCCTTGTAAGAAACGCCTTTCGACTGCGCAATCTTCTTAACGAATTTTGATTTTCCTTGACCATCCTTTGGGCCCTCAGTTATTTCTTTAAAACTTTTCAATCTCATTCCTTTATCATCTTATCTAGCCAAGAAGAGTTACGGCCAGCTCTTTTTTCTTCCCAATCCTGTATTGCTCTTTTAATACTGTCTTCAGCTAATACAGAACAATGAATTTTAATGGGCGGTAATTCTAACGCTTCAGCAATCTCTTTATCTTTGATAAGTTTTGCTTGCTCAATAGTTTTACCTTTAAGCATATCCACAAAAAGACTGCTAGACGCAATAGCAGATCCGCAACCATAAGTTTTAAATTTGACATCGATGATTTCGTCAGTCTCTGGGTTAAGTTTAATATCCAGTTTCATGACATCACCGCATGCTGGAGCTCCTGTTAATCCAGTTGCTACATTAGGATCGTTAGGATCAAACCTTCCGACTCCATGTTTGCCTGGATTGTTTGTTACTGCTTCAAATCGGTCTACTACCTTCTGTGAGTATGCCATATTATTATTTATCTATCCTTGCTGCTAGGTATAACCCATATTCCTTATGTGCTCTTGCATTAGGATGACCTTGATCGTCACACGAACCAAACTCTTCTACAAATTGATCTATATACATTTGGTCATCATTAATATCTATAGGATTATCCATTTCTCTTTTAATTGTATTCCATTCTTTTTGTACCATGAACTGACCTTCTGAAGTAGCATTCAATAACATGTGTTGTAATTGTGATAACATTTTTCTACTAAACAATGTATGATGAAATTTAATGTTATGTGTTTTACAATAGTCTTGTAACATTAATGTTTGAAATCCAGTCTTTAATACACCGGTTGATGTTTGCCAAATAGAACCATAAAAACCTTCCCACGCATCTACCCAATAATGAAAACGCCAAGGTGATTGTCTTAATCTAGCAGGAGAAGATTGCATGTATATCCAAGTGTCTCTTTCTTTACCTGGAACAGTTCCTTTTGGAACCTCTTTAAGAAGACCTTTATTCCATAGATTAGCTCTTTGAAAAGAATATGAACCTTGACCTACATCTGTATTAATAAATTCTACTCTATTCCAATCAGACCACATAACAACAAGATCGGTAATGTCTTTATGTTGCCAAAGATTTATCATTGTGGTTCTAAAGATATGATCATTACTAGCAGCAGGCATGCCTACATTTATTACTTCTGCATCTAGATCATTACCTACCCAATATGGATAAGCACCTTCGTCTTCTTTTAATCCATGACCGTAAGTAAAACTACAGCCGTTAAATAATATTTTTCTTTTTGAGTTCGACATAAAACCAATCCGCCATTAACAAATGACCTTCCCTGTCAGGATGGCCGCCACTCCATTTAGAATCTGGGTCTCCCCATTCATGTCTTAAAGATCCAAAACTTGTTTTATCTTTAATACCATATATGTTAGGTTTGTTCAATAGATCAACTCTCTCCTGAAGTTCATTTACAAGATTCTTTACTGCTATTGAACCATCAACTTCTTTAGACCTATCTTCCATAACATTCATAAACATTTTATAGAAGTTCCATTTATAATGAAACTGTATACAAGTTATTCCCATTGCTTCTGCTAGTGCATCTATTGTAAGCATATAAGATAGAGTTCTTAATACTGCTCGTTCTTTAGATTCAATAAATGTAAAATAGTTCTCCATAGCTTCACGATGATAGAACGAATTAATATTACCAACACCTTGTGGAGTAATCTGAACCATGCTTTGAAATTTTTGATGTTCTGTTTCTTGTGGTCTAAACATCTCGGTGCGCATTGGGTCGCTCCACATAATAATAGCTAGATCTGGTTTTTCAGTTATAAAAGATTTAACGGTTGATCTTAGTATTCTATCATTACAAGAACCAGGTTGTGCATCATTTAAAATATCATAATTTAATTTACCAGCTAACTGAGCTCCCCAACTATGTTTAAAGGGTGAATCTAAATTATCTACTTCAGGCTCTGTACCTATACCGAATGTATAACTACATCCATTTACATACAACTTATTCTTCATAGATAAAAGGATCCGCTTTTTTAAGTTCTCTCATCTTCTTCCAGATCATATATTTTCGCACGATCCTTCTGTAAAGATTCTTTATATTCATAAACATCCGTTGCACTAAGTTCTTTTGCTTCTTGGAGTCTTCTTGTTTGTTTTCCTTCTTCATAACTTACCTGTTTTATAACCTTCTGGGATTCAGATTTTTTAAGCAATGATGGATCCATTACTGGAGCATGATCACTTCCATCTTGATATGCCATACTAAATCTACCATATCCTTCATGGACTTTAGTAGGAGCAATACCACAATGATTTATATTACCTGGAAATAAAACTACTCTACCTGGTTTAGGCAATGCTACCCAATCAGCATCTTCACTGCCCCAACCAAAAGCAGTATAGCCTCCCCAGTTAAGATCCCAGACCTTATTTGGATAGACCATCATTGTTAAAGCTTTCTTATTTGATGGAGCATCTTTATGCCACATCGGTGAGTCACCAAATTTAAAATTATTAATAAGACATCTTTGAAAGTATGGAATATCTATATCAAAATATTCTTTTAATCTTTTACGTAAGACTAATCTTGTGTCTTCTATTAATTGGTGTTTCCAGATCCACATATCCCATTGAAGGGATCTACATAAGGTAGCGCTCTTAGCACCATACTCTTGCATGTCATATCCTAAGCCCCAAGAAAGATAAGAGCCAAACCAATTATCTAACTCTTCAATCTCGCCCGCGTGTAGTATATTATCAACTATCGTTATCGGACCATTCTGTTTTAGCTTTGGATCTATCATACTTTGTTTTGTCTCTATGGACTTTACTCACTCCATGCTTTGGAGTTTTCTTTCTCGCCTTTACACTACCAAAAATAGCGTCCCAATTATTTTCAAATTGCTTGACGCTAATTTTGCGTGGGCGCTGTTTGCTACCCTTACTCATAATATTTATCTGCTCGCTAGAGCTGTGGATCCTGAATGGCGTTCATACTCATATAACAAAGCTTCACCAGAAAGTCTTTTGCCAAAGTAAATCTTTTTACCATCAGCTAAGGTTCTTTCTATTAGACCATTATTATACATGACATCCATTACAGAACCTTTATCGGTATCTTGTGGTCTATTATCATACCACATAGACTTTAATCTATGAGCATGAATCCACGCAATGCCTTTTGCCCATTCTTCTGCTTCTAACATTAGAGCTTGCCTCTGCACTTTATCTATATACTCAGTCATCAATTCCATCTAGCGCATGCCATTGAGCATGAACTAAGGATCCCTCGTTTCCTTGTTTCTCGAAAAGCTTCTGTGCTAACATTGGCACATAACCATCGTTGAAACAACCTCCACCGATATTCCATTCAATAACTTTATAGTCGTCATTGAAGTCTCTACCGTATCTCCAATCATAGAGGGTAAAATTACCCATCTCATAATCATCATCTTTATCGTACCATTTATAGTCGATAACAAATTCAGTTGTGATCTTATCACCCTTGCCTTCGAAAGCAGGTTCACCGAACATTTCTTTTAAGTCAGCGAAAGAAGCCATGATGGATCCTTTAAGGGATCCACCAGAGTAACTCTCAGTACAAGGAATGAATTGAATTTCATTTCTTATATCTTCAGGGTTAACTTCTCTCATTACGCTACCTCCAACATTGCTAGAGGAACGTTGTAACGACCTTTGCCGTCGATATCAACGATCGCTTTCTTGACGTTGACTTTCTCAACAGTACCAAGAGTTCTTTTTGTCTTTTGAACAACAAAGACTCTAGAGCCTACTGAGATAGAAGCTTTAGCACCTAATACTTTAGCTTCACTTACTACACTAGCGATATCGCTAAGTTGATCCAATGAGAATCCGCCTTGGATAATAGCTGTTTTTATTTCACTTAGATTCATAATATATTTCTCCTAATCTCTAATTTATTAATCTATTCTATTATTATATGACAAAACCGCGTAAATGGCAACCCCTATTCTTCAGAAATTTCAATACTTCTGTGTCTAGGTTTACCAGGTACTGGTGTTCCTTTTGCCCACATTTGTTCAAACATACCTTCTGCGCCTTTCATTAAACCTTCTTTCTGGCCTGTAAAATATCCATGTATGAATGCGCATGGTAATAACATTATTACGAAAATTGTAAAACTATCCATTATGCTTCTATCCCTATACTTAGTCCAATCCTAGGACCCATTGGTGTTGTATCATGATCAATTCCTCTTGGAATATAAATCAAGTCTCCAGGTCCTACCCTATAACTCTTATATCTTCCATCTTCGCCATAGATCTTAAATTGTGTATTGCCTATGAGGCCGATAAAAAATACATTTGCTGTATCGCGATGTTTGCCATTAGTTCTTTGATCCTTCGTAAAAGAAAAATACAAATGAGCAGTTACATCATGATCTTTACCTACTGTTTCATTTATTGTGTCTACTAAAGACATTAGATATGGATGAGGTCTGTATTCGGTACAAACTCCACCCAGTGTATCGATCATATTTATTTTGTCTCGATTAACATCTAATACATCTAATGCAGACTGCCAATTCATTATATAATCGGGTTCTGCATTAGCAAGAAAAAAGTGAGAGCGGCTTTGCACCGCTCTCTGTAGATCCTTTAGATGGATCCAATTCCGCATTAAGCTGCCTCAGCGAACTCGATTGCGTTCTCGAGTGCTTTCAACTTAAGGTTCTTGTTTTGACCATACCAAGCGGAAGCGAGACGATTGTCCGCGTTTGTTCCACGCTCATGATCAATGAAGTAGGTAGCGGCATTGAATGCTGACCACCAAGAACCCTTAGCGAAGTTAGCACCAGGCTGTGTCTCAAGAAGTTCGACACATCTTTGTGCAGGTTGTGATAGTTCATGAAGCTGAACTACATTACTAAGTTCCCTTTCTTTCTTAGAAAGAGTAGGAAAGAGATTGTCAAAGTAATCATTGACATTATCGGCTTTAAACTTCTTCTTACCAAGAGCTTCAGCCATCTCTTTATATTGACCTAACTTAAAGTTAGCTAATCCTAACATAGATTTTACATACTCAGGATCAAAAGCAGTCTTGTGATTTAACTTCACAGCTGATTGTGACTGAGATTGTAAAGACAATGTCAAAGTATTGTTACAAACAACTCTGATAGGTGTGAACCTAACGTCAATTGCTTGACCAAACTTATGAGGATTACTGAAAAGAAGATAAGACTCGACCTTATCTCCACCGAACAACTCGAATGAGTCGTTGACTTTCGCCAATGCCCATACAACTTGACCACCTTTTAATGATCCTGCAGTATGCATTGACATGCCTCCTGTAGCACAGAAGTCATTGAAGAAGTTAAAAGCTTCTTCGTTCTGAACTGGATTCCAGTTCTTACCAACAATGTCTAGGACTTTGTTGTCAGAAGTTCTTACTAGAGCTTCTTTTTCCGTTACTGCAGCGCCCTCTGCTGTAACTAAAGCCTGTTTCTCAACAGACCAATCCAGACCAGCTGCTTCCATCATCTGATAGGGAGCTACTTCATCTGGTAGTCTAACACCAAGACCATGCCAAGGAGTCTCCCCGACATACGCCATTGAAGCTTGACCGTTCACGATTTCAATTTCATGCGACATAATATACCTCGTTTATTAATGAGAACCACCCTATGCAATTCTCTATTCTATTATTATATGACAAAACTGCGTTTAAGGCAACAGGTTTTTTCAAAAAACTTGAAATTTATTCGTAAATACTGGTTTTTGGATAGTGCCAATCTCCTTTTATAAGAGCTTTGATCAATTTTTCTGCTTGGTATACCACCAAAGTCAGTTTCGGATCCAAATTTTCGCCATACTCTGTCAGCCGATCACAAAAAACATCAGCCTGTTTCATCTCTTTGAAGGTTTCTTTCTTAATAAGCTTGTTAACTTTTCCGGACTTGAAGACTTCTACCCGAAAATTCTCGAGGTGCTTGAGTGCTTCCATGTGTTCTTGCTCGTCCGACAAGAATTTATTGATCTCATCAAGCGTGTAATCACGTATATTGCCTAGATTTTCGCGTATGTACGTGCGATGTGCCTGCGAAATCTGCGATCTGGTCTCATAATTTATCATATTTTCCTCATTTTCTTAGTGGGAGATCAAAATTTTCAAGGATAGACTCCCATTCACCCTTAAAATCCATGTGATTGCCGCCATCTTTTAAATATTCAGCTATGTAACTGCCAGCTTCTGTGTTTATATCCACATAATGGAAGTATAACTGATACATATAGTCCGAATATAGATTTTTTTCGCGCCAATGCGGTACTGTTGTGCCTTTATATAACAAAATATCGCCTACATCTAAAGAAATGTCTCTTTTTCCCTTAGGAGTGTCGACAGATATCGGCCAAACCGCATCAGAATACGCAATTGGCATAGTTATACTCAGTTGACATGGCTCTCTATCAGTATGTTTGCGCATTTGTTGACCTCTTGTATTGATTCTACCCATAACATAAGTAAAAAATAGGTCTTTATGTCCAATCACACTGCCAATTATGTTCTTTAATGCCTCTGCCAGCTCATTCATGTCGCCGGTTTTATCATAATACACATAATTTTCGCCAACATCAAAAGGCATATCTTCAGAATACAGTTTCTCATTAGCATTAGCATTCATTATTTGCCAGGCTTTATTAATTAAGTCTGGCTCAATGATGTTCTCTAATCTGAGGTAACCATATTCCTCGAAGTGTTCATTCATAAAAATAAATCAATACCCTTTGTAAATATAAATGCAAATAATGTAATCAGGTACAATCCAAATATTAATCTTTCTAATCTATCAAAGCTCTTATCTCTTTCATCAAAGCGCTTATTGATTTCATAGTTTATTCTTTGTAAAATATCTTGATCGTTCATCTTCCTATATCCTTGATATTAGATTTACCAATAACCTGATACGCACCTTTATTATAAGCAGGAGCTACAGTATAACCTTTACTGATCTCTTTCTTATAATCATCCGTTCTACCTGTGCTACCACCTGTAGAATTAAAAGTACCATTCTTAATCATCTCTTCCATCATAGAAGGATACTTTTCTTTATGCGCTTTAGCTTCTTCATATCTACGCTGAGCATGAAAGTCAGGCTTCAATCTCGTCGTAGTATAATTAGCTACTCTTTTTTTCTTAACAGGATTCGCTGCGTGCTTCTTTCTTCTCTTACCATTCATACCATATCTAAGAGAGCTTCCCAAATTAATCATTCCCATAATTAATGCCCATGTCCTATATGCATACCAATCAATACTCCTACTGCTAGTACTATCCAATCAAAAACAAAATGCCATGCAATAGAAAGAGTCATTATTTCTTTCCAATGCAACTTGCATGTCTCTACATACTTATTCATATCACTCCTTTCATAATAAACCTATATTATAACATAAAAACGAAATTAACGCAACCGTTTATATGCGGGCCACTCCATACATTCTTTTATATGATCCATAGGATCCAACCATCGCCAAGCATTAAGTTTGTTATCTAACTTGAATCTTTTATAGCTTCTATATTTCTTAAACAAATATTCATGACGCTTTCTAAATTCAATATACTCTGCTTCATCATTAATAGAATGATTAGGTGAAGCTTGCAAAGCTATCTTCCTTAATTTAAAACCTTCCAGTTGCGGTTCCGTATCAAATTGCCAAGCCAAGGTAGCATCGTTGCCGTAAGCATATCCAAATGCCATGTCGTAACCGTAAGTGCATTCTCGCCAGATGTAAGTTGAGACAATAAAAGAATTGATAGGAGCTTCTGTCATTCCTTTAGGGTTCTGAGACTCTGTTACTATCTTCTCGTGTGCCCAAATGCCTTCTAAGGAATTATACGCTGTGCGTTTACCATACTGCGCTTGCCATATATTCCTGCAACGCCAAAGATCGTGCATCTTTAAAGTCTTAGTCAAAGCTTTAAAACAATCTGGATCCTCTAGATCTATAATATAATCTAGATCCAATAAAGCTACCCATTCGGTATCAACCTCTCGCATCATTATATTGCGACAGACTTCATTGCCCCAACCATCATCGGTTTCTTTTCTTAGTATCGTCCAATACTCTGGTAAGTCAGCTAGCTCTATCGGTTCTTCTTGAGAGCCATCATCCATAACCATGAACTTAAAATGTTCATAAGCTTTGATCTTATCATAATACTCAGCTACCTCTTTCAGTAACTTCTTATTATTATAATAAGTATAACTAACGGTCAGATGCATTGGCTAACTTCCACATTTCTTTATATAAACAAAAACGTCTATCGCCTTTGCTAGTCTCATAAACAAATTGAGCTGCTAAGAGTTCTACGACCTTACCTTCATTATATCTGTCGAAGGCAGGTTCGCTATGTCCGATCCAATCGCCCAGTTGCGGTTTATTTTCTTTACGCTTCTTCACCATAAAATATTTGCATAGTTCGTCGACGCAAGTCTTGACTCCATACAGCTGTAGTAGCATGCATGAGTGGAGTATAATAAAATACGCCGAGGTTATAAGTAGGCGGCGTTGCTATCGTATCGCCGTTGTTATCGATTATAAGGTTCCAGCCCCCTTCTTCAGCTTCCCAATCGTGATTAAGGAATATAGTTAGAGCGGCTTTGTGTTTAATGTCTGCATGCAATGGAATCTGATCGTTAGGAAAAGCTCCTTTCAATTCATGCAATCCTGGATTCTGATGGTTAGTCCAAGACTCTTCTATTAATCCACATTCTATAAGTCGCTCATTAATGCCTCTATAGATCTTTCTAAAATCTTCATCAGCACAACTATATTGTCTTAACCTATACGCAGTATGCGGTTCCGGAAAATCAAAGTAATTCATTTGCTCCGGTTGAAACCACTGATGGGGATCATGATCCGGCAGCTCAGGAATAATGTTAGGTATTCTCACCCAACCTCTTTGTTTTACTTCTTCTACATTTATATCGTACATGGCACGCCTGGTAGGACTCGAACCTACAACCTATAGCTTAGAAGGCTATTGCTCTATCCAGTTGAGCTACAGGCGCTTATTTAAAGTCTGATCTTACGTCACCGTATGGAGTGATATCTCCATCTAGCTGAAAACACGTAAGACCTCTTTTGCGCCACATAGCACATACTGAAGGTCTATCATCGAAAGCCATCTCCGGAGAGAAGCCATCTTCGATTAGCCCATCTAAGATTATTTCTTTTACCACGTAGTCAGGTTCGTAATCGCCATCGGGACGCATACGCAATGTATCGTATTGTATACCTAAAGCATTCAATTGCTTTTCGGTAATATCCCGTTGAGCTTCATTACGCCCACTCACTACAATGATAGTATGTTGATCCTGCATACCCAATGCAAGATGCACTACTGGCCATATGGGGGTATCTAAATGAATTGCCTCGACAAAAGCTTTCCAATCTTTCTTCTGCGAGCCGTCCACAAACTTACGTCTGTGATCGACATTCATTAAAGTACCGTCTACATCAAATATAATATCCATCTCAATACCCATCCGGCCAGTCATCAAAATAATTATACATTACTATTAAAGTGACCAACACTAATATATAAAATATAATTTCCATTTTTATATTATATCACAAAGTGCTGTTTAAGGCAACAAGTTTTTTTCTGGCACTAGTTGCTTACGATGATTCAATCGTACGCCAGTCTCGATATCCAACCCGCCAGTAGTATGCAGCAGCTCTTTAGTCAAAGATTTAGTATCGACGCCCACCCACATCTCGGGCAGTAGATCGTTAATTACTTTAACTTCTATGCTACGGCTTTTTTTGACTTGTCGGAGCAAAGCTTTTAGCTTCATGAGAGAGTCTCCTTTTCCGAACGCGACCTTCATAGAATATCGGTACGTAGTACCACGGAGCAAGCAAAAGTTTTTTACGTTGCTCTCTAGTCATATCATACGAATACTCTACCCCATTATGGATCCACGTGCAATGATAACCAAACCAAAAATCGTCTTCGTACCATTTCACTGAACCACCATATCGAATTAAATGCTCCAATGTATAAAAATAACAGTTGTTGTGCTTAGCGAAAAGTCGTAACGGCCATAACCAAAAGAAGATACTCATCACCCCAGCAGTGAATACCAATCTCATGCCGCCAACCTTTCTATTAGATTGCGAAGCAAGAAAAGCAGTCCGAAGCTATTAAGAATAATCAAAGCTCTATCTTTCCATAGAATAGATACGATCAACCAACCGAAGATGCCGATTACACTTAATATTAAGTCGTAGACTTGTAACTCGGGTACGCCGCGCATCGACATAGCTGCGAGTACAATGACTGATGATAACCATTTAATATACCAGTCGGCGGTGTATTTCGGTGTAGCGGATTTGAATATCCTTTTAGAATTAGCTAACTCTTCTTCGTTAAACTTCACGTCTTCTTGCTCTTTCATTATCTCTCTGTAGATTACTATTTATCAAACATGTCAAGAATAGCTTCAGTCTGTTTATTAATCTCGTCAGCTTGTATATTAATAGCATCGAGTTGAGCGAATAACTCTTTCTCGTATTCCGCCGAGAAGATACCATGAGTAATAACAGTGGTGTCACTCTTATCTTCTTTATAGATACCAACCTTGGGAAACTCAATTACATTAGACATATAGTATTATCCTTTTCTGTTTAACAAATTAATTATAATATAAGGTAAACCAGAAAGCCCGGTTTACGGTAAATTTTTTTTAAAAATTTTTGGATCTCGAGAAAACACAATCGCGCGCGTACGCTCAAGACCCGGGTACCTGAATATATCGGTAAATTACTGTTCCGAAAATAAAGAGGTGGGTAGTTATTATATCGGTGATACCCACACCGCTTGCTAGCCCTTTAGGTGGTTTAGAGATTAGGCGGCTAGCGTGTTATATACCTATACTCTATTGTTGTTCTTATACTATGCTTGTTTCTTATTAAAGAACTCAGCCCAGAACTCATCGGTCTCGTTCTCTCTTATATCGTTACTAGCATCTAGTTGTAGTTGATTGATTAAACCAGCTTCACAAAAGTCTAATAGTACATCGCCAAACGGTATTCTATCGTTACTGTTCCATCGTACTATATTGTTATCGTCTATATACCAGTCGTGTGAGCCATAGAACCCATCCTTGTCTAGTACATCAGCGGTAGTATTAAACGTACCAGTAAGACCCCAGCGCTTATAGCTACGGCCACTACATACTACGTTATCTTCAAATTTCTTCGGGTAACTTCTCTTCCACATATAATTTTCTCCTAAATCTCTATTCTATTATTATACTACGGAATGCTATTAAAAGGCAACGGGGGCTATATGATAAACGCTAACTCAAAAGCTTTCTATATAGCCCCCTAGATATAGAGCTTCCCACCTCACAGTCGTAATCTGTTCTTGTGGCTGGTTTACCAGAGGGGTATACGAGCCCCGGTCTCTCTATCTTAAAAAGGTGATACTGATAGGGTCTGTTCACTCTGTCGTGAAAATATTGTGGACTGGTGATGAGTCCTATCAGTATCGTGACTTTAGCAGCGACTCTTGTACGGACACTGGCCTGCTATTCGTCTTTAATACCCTGATGACATATGAGCGTATGCGTCGGGGCACTTATCTATCAGTTTACCACACATACATACATCGTGATTATCATCCTGTGCATCTAGTGCCGCATCTACATGCGCCTGTTGTGCATCGCTCAAATCATCATAATCTTTTATCGCTTTATCTAACCACATGGTCCTGGCCTCCCCATTAAATCATCAAACACTAAATCTACAAGCTGATCTCTTTTAGCATCCATAAAATCGGCTGCTTTCTGAGGATCCGCAACAATAGATCCGCTAATGGGAGATGCAATGCCTCTCTTAGAAAGGTCATTAAGGACGTCAAAGTCAGACATATTAGCAACAGTATCTATAGCATCGTCTGCTATTCTATCGTTTACCCAATGTGACATAATTTTCTCCTAATCTCTTATTATTCTATTATAGCGCAAAACGCCTTAAATGGCAACCGGTTTCTGCGATTTATTTGCGTTTTTTTGGGTTTTTTGAAAAAAGTTGCCTTTTTCGTTGCTTTGCCGTTAATGCCCGCTCATTTGCCCGGTTGTTACACCGTTTTTATCTCTCTGTCTCTCTCTAATATCGCGCTCTCTATTATTTTTAATTGCTTTTAAAATAGGTTTTTGCGCGTTTTTTAAGCAAATACCGCAGTCTTTACCGATTAGGTGGTATTTCTCTATGTCTGACTCTCTTACATTATTACAGAGACAAAGATACACGTTATTCGTATTCTTTTAGCAGTTTTAACACGGATTCTAGCTTATCTTCCGCTTCAGCTAATATCGCTACTTGTTTATCTAACTCCGCTACAATATCGCTATGTTCTCCGATACCGACACTATTACGGTAGACATCTATATTGGCTTTAGCTTCTAGTATTTGTCCGTTGTATCTCGCTACTAATGCTTCTAGTAATCTATTCATCTTTCAATCTCTCTATACACGTTACGTATCCTTCCTTCTCTAGTTGACTCATGATCTTAAACGCTTCGATCATATTAGTATATATACCGTGAAACAACTCTCCCGTATCCTCAGTCTTACTCACTTTCGTAACTCTAAATTGTGGATTCCCGTTGCTTACCGGCTTTGCCGAGTCCTTCGGACTATAATAGATAGGATAAGCGACGCCGCCTGCGACATCGAAGTCCCAGCGCTTTACTTGTCTTTTGACCATAATACTCTCGTACGTAATGATGATGAAGAAAAGCTATGCGATCTATCATTATAATATATCTCTATGCCTAACTCTTCACAAGCCTTCTTACCTGTGAAATCTTTATCGATATAATCTTCACCGATGATTCTTACATTGATAGGTAGTGCTTTGAGTATATCCTTAATCTCATCTTCAGTATTATAGATAATGACATCGTCTACGTATCTCACCGCAGCTATCTGTAATTGTCTTTCAAAGATAGATTGTATCGGTTTGTTTTTAGCTTCAGGTCTATCTAGTGTGGGATCGTTTTGTAATCCTACTACTAGATAATCGCAAGCGGTTTTAGCTTCCGCTAACATACAAATATGTCCTGCATGCAATAGATCAAAAGCGCCAAAGGTAATACCTACGGTTCCTAGCTCTCTATTCTCTAACCATTTAAGCATCTACTACTTCCTCGACTATGCCTAATGCTTCTGCCAAAGCCATGAGTATAAAGAATATTGCTAAGGATCCAAACAATCCAAATAGACATCCTACTATACGCATACCAGACTTAATCATTGACACGTTGAAATGATTTAATTTAATCGTCACTTCTTTCATCTCCTTTTTTCTCCCAAGGCAATGGTACGTAATGCCCTACTTTTTTTTCATGAACCATGTGGCTGCTTACGTATGCAAACAAACCCATGAATGCTGTCATCACCGCACCTATGATACAGTTCGCTATTGTTATTAATTCCATCGATGAGCCTTTCTTCTAGATTCCATCATCGCTTTCTCCGTTCGAATCTTCTTCTCCCAACGCTTACGACCTTCAGCTTTCTTTCTTCTGCGTTTCGCTGCGGGCTTCTCATAGAACTCTCTCTTTCTAAGTTCTTTCAATAAACCATCGCGCTCTACTTTCTTTTTAAATTTACGCATCATCTGCTCGAAAGTCATTGGTCTCTTTTCTTTATTGAATCGACCTTTGCCTTTAAAGTTACGTCTTGGCTTAAAATTCTTATTACGGTTAAACTTCTGCATAATCTTCTATTCTTTCATCTAGTATGAAATGTCGGGGCCTCCACCCATGTTTTTTAAGTATTGTTGGATCCGCACAAGTGATCTCGCGTTCGCCTGTCACTTTACGCATCTCCGGATTTTGTTCTGGACTAAAATGTTGTACCAGATCTTTGATAGACACCGGAGTACCATTACCAACGTCAATGGCTTTATAATGTTTTAACGAATCAAATTTGTTAATACATATGTCTATCGCATCACACACATCATTAACATGCGTATAATCTCTTTGATGATTAGTAATATAATCTAATCTATGACCTCTAACTAACTGATCGAATAACATATCGGATCTACTATTCTTACCGTAGACCGTATGGAATCTCAATCCTAATGTGTTGGGATTCCTCAATGCTTGAGCTTCATTCATCTTCTTCGTAGTAGCGTAAGGGCTTAGCCACCATTCGTAGATACTCGAGCTGCTCGCATAGAGTATTTTCTTATCAGGAAATCTTTCCAGGATCCTATCAAAGCCTATGACATTGTGTTCATGATAGAGATCAGGCTCTTCATGGGAACGTCTAACGCCAGCTTCAGCTCCGAGGTGTAGGATTATGTCGCAATCATCTACATTGTCACTGAACGTCCAGCACATTAGGTTGCAGGTATTATCCTTGAAATCAAAGAACTCATGTATCGTTCTCTCCTTCCAAGTGGATCCTATGAATCCTTTACCGCCGGTTAAAAATACTTTCATTTAATAAATGCCTCATACCAAATTATCGCTATGGCTAGCATAGTACCAAAGATTACAATCAATAATGGTAATACTTCTATCATAATATACTCACAAAAAAGTTTAATGTTAATCTACTATCCTCAATCGTCTCACCAAATGTATCTTCTGTCGCATGCCAGATACCATTGTTATACATAACCATCTTATTATATTCGTTATGCACAGTGCTAGGATTCTCTATAGTGTCGAATAGCGTACCTGTATTAGCAGGAGGATCAGGATGTAGATATACTAACCCAGCGTAATCGCTCTCAGGATCTGTATGCCATTTGACTGACCACTTGTCGCATTCCTTATCCGCTTCATTGATCCAATGAAAGTAATATAAAGTTCTTACTTTATCTACTTCTAAGAATCTACATATCTGACGATCCATCCAATCAAAGGTAGTGTTACTCTCTAGTTGTCTAGTTCTAGATCCAACCCATCCAGGTAGAGGTGCAAGATCATTGCAATGCCTATAGTCATTTTCTAACGCAAGGCTTCTGACTACATCAGCATCCTGAAAGAAATTGCAGACCTGAATCATCATGTGTAAGACTTATATCCTAATTTAATTAGCTCAAGCATGTAAGAAATACCATCTTTCTTAACCATTTGTCTTTCACTGGTTACATTCATGTCGTTATAGGTCTCTTTAACTAGTATCGCTTTGTCTAGTTGGGTAAATTGGACCTCATGCCCTTCGTTTATTAATAGCTTCATTTGTAAAATATATGATTATCAATAGTTAACATTAAAACGAGATGCTCATTCCAATACGGATCTACCGTATCGTTATGATAATGTGTTGCGCCATCAGTAAAGTCGTATACGTCGCCTCTTAATATCATATCAGCTAAGAACAATGTCTCCATATACGTTTTACTATCGACTGGTTCATCGGACTTACCATCACAATACCAACTAAATTGGCATTTATGTCGCACAGGCACTTGATTGCCTTTCCAATTTGTGTATGTTGGTCCTTGATACACCACGTCGCATACATTATCAGGGTATTGAGCCATCTCAACCCGATTTAAGGTAACTAAGCCTACTGCAAGTCTCCCTGCTTGGCTTTGGTTACCCGCTTCGAAATAGATATTTTGTGCTAGACAAAATCTATCTCCATTTACATCGTATGCCGTAATCTCCTGTGCAGGAACCATAACGGCTGCGATAATTAAAACTACTCTAAGAATACTCATCAGTTACCTCCATATTAGGAAATGTGTTTTCTAAAAATCTCTTCCAAAAATCAATCTGACCATCATCTATTGTAACGTTTCTCATAAAGTATAAATCTTCAAGCGTGTGAGTATTTATCTTAATGTTAGAGATGGTTACGTCTACATTGTATTGATCACCTTTAGCTAAACAATACATAGGATCCGTAATATTTCCTATAATTAATACTGGTATTCTGTTATGCTTTTGTCGTTGGAGGCGTTGAACATCCTCGAGGATCCAATTGATATCATCTTTCTCTTTCTCTGGTTGCATCTCAACGAGCACTGCTTCCAAAGGAGTATAGATACCAGCGGTTAGTGTGGCTTTATGTAACATCCCTTTACCACCTGGAAAGCTATTATGTGCATCCATTGGTGTTATACGATGATCGCCTTCTAAACATTGATACATCATTCTGGCTGTAGGTTGACTACAACCATATACTATAATATTATGCTTCCTCATTCTCCCAAACTTTATTCCAATATAATTCAACAAGCATATCTTCACTCTTATACGCTTCTATCTCCCAAGGTTGATTGTAATAATTAGTTCTAGCGCAATCGAATTGATAATTCTTATGCTTCCACTTATTATTACGCTGTGTTATCTCGCCGCGTATAAATTGCTTAGCATGAACTACTTCATGTGCTAAGGTATTAACGAGATCCTCGAGCGTATACTCATGTCTAATTCTATTAGATCGAGTATCCTTAGACCAATGTCTAGCTAATTCTATATTGACTTGGTCTTTATCGCCGTGACAATAGCCAGCTACCTGACCATTCTCTAGCTCTCGCACCATGTCAATATCTATATCGACACGACGCTTAATCCTATTACCAAAGTAATGATGTAGACAATCTCTTACGAATTGTTCTACTTTTTTCTTTTGTTTTATCCTACCTCTTATAGAGATATCAAACATAGATTATCGTTCCTTTTTAACTTTATCATCTAAAATAGCGGCTTCAATCGTGATAGCTAAGCCATTAGCTATACTCTTTCTAACCAACTCGTCACCTAGCTCTGCCATACCCGTTGCATCGAGTCGACAGATATATTCTGCGATTTCTCTAGGTTTTAAAACTTTAACTTCTGCTTTCTTCATTGTTATATTATACGACATTCTCTAGGGAAAAGGCAACAGATTCGTTATTCTCTGTCGCATATTGTTGTCTTAGATCCATAAACTTACCGATCCAATCATCTCTTTTCTCCACAAACTGCCATGCATCTCCTTCTTCTGATGATCCAATGATTACTAACTGAGGTACAGGTATCTTAGTTACTTCCTCAAACATAACAGCATATGCAGCTGCTTGCATGAAGTATTGATAGCAATGACTTCTAACCTTAGGCTTCTTCGAAGTCTTCCAATCAATAATACTAAGCTTACCATCAAACTCAGCTACCAGGTCAACTGTACCAGCTACTTGTAAATAGTCTGACATCAATCCACCTTCGATTACTCTTAGGTTATCGACACTCTTATCAGCTTGAGCTTTCAATTGCATAAACAATGATATTGCTAATGGTTGTGCTTCAGCTGTAACATCTTCACCTACGATGTAATTCTCTATTAATTTATGAGCCGATGTACCTCTACGATTAGCAGCTACCGTAATAGCATCAGCTTTCTTCTTACCAATACGCTCTCTCCAAGCTCTAATAGCTTCTCTTGATTTGAGAGACGTAATAGTAGTTACAGATGGATAACCAGCTTCCATTCCTTCTCGAATGTATACTCGTTTACCTTCTTGAGTAACTCTCTTGAGCTTTGGTAGCTCAATTATATCTTGTTTAAATGTTTTAAAATCCATGTTTCTTTTTCACCTCGTCGACTTTAACTTGCTTAGCCGTTCTTCTTACATGCTTCTCTGCTACTTTAGATCCAGGATTCGCTTCACCTATACGAGACATCAATTCATTGAAGCCTCCATCTTTATTATTCTGTGCAGAAACCGTTCCACCAACTATATTTGGAGCTGTGATAACAGGCTTCCAGGTATCGCTATTCTTAGCTAACCATTTATCTCTATCAGATATTCTCATCATCAATTCGATAACTTCACCTGTTTCTTTATTCTCAAATACGTATGTTGGCATTTATTCTCCTACAGCGATATTATATATTTCTCGCCAGCTCGATACCACTCTGATACCAGCATCTCTAGCTTTCTTGCCTTGATCTCTATTGTATTCATGTTCGATCAAGATAGATTGTAATCCCATTTCGACACCGAGCTCAGCATTCTCGAATTTATCTTCGACCCATAACAATTCAGAGTCTCTCCATTCTTCGAGCATATCATCTTTATCAGCTCCAGTATCTAAGAATACTATTCTATCAATAGCATCACCAAAGACCTTTCTAAGATTATGACGTCTTAGCTTCTGTGTCTCTGGATCCAAACTTAGAGATGTAATAACATCAATTGTAATGCCATGCTCTTCGTAGAGCTTCTTGACATACTTAACGCTATCTCTTAGTGGTTTAAGCGATCCTATTCTAGAGCTATTACAAAACACTCTAGGTAAATAGAACATATTCTCACCAGACTTACGATCTAATAGATCCCAATTCGATTGATATCTTTCTCCGACATCGTATTTCGAATAGTCTGTTACTTCTAGATCAAAGTGGAATTTCATCCATTTATCAAACGAATAAGCCCAATCTAGTAAGACTCCATCGCAATCACTTAATATTTTTTTCATACCTAATCTCCGATTTATAATATATTATAACACAAAACACGCATAAAAGGCAACCTTTTTCTGCATTAATTTACTCATCTAACCTGTTGATAATTAATGGTTTTCCAATGTCTTTTGTGTGCTTCTTTGTCTGTCCAGATAAAATCCTGCTTATCTTCAGGGTTTCTATGACCAAATCCTTGTTCTTCTAAGTCCTTCATATGATCATGGAATATCTTAACATTTGTAAACCTGTCTTTCTCTTTCTCATCTACTACATCATCTACAATACGAGCAAATCGGAAGAAGTCTCCATAGTTGTATTTGTAATGATATCTTAAGAATGAATAGTCGTTGCCGTGATAACCTATAAACGCTTGGTCGTATCCACCTCTCTCCCAAAATTCTTCTTTGGTGCAGAGATAGCTATTACGACCTACTCCATGTCCATAGTTACCAGGATAGTATACGATTGACCTATCTAGAAAACTTATATTAGCATGGATCCTTGATAGATTATTCTTAGTAATAACCCAATCAGAGTCTAACATAAGATTCCATTGGTTCTTTGTCGCTTTCATGAGGCAATTGCGAGCGCCCTCATTGTTCCAGCCATGGTCTTTACTAATTCTATATACTGACCATTGCTCTGGTATCTCATCTAAGAAATCTGTTATAGGAAATTTCTGGGATCCATCATCTATAACAGAGTAATCAAACAATACACCATCAGGATCTATCTCTTGATACCATCTACAGATCCTTCTGAATAACTCTATACTATTATAATACGTATAGTTTATTCTTATTCTAGATTGATGCACGTCCTTAAAATACATAAACATGCCTTCTGCATGTGTATCTAATCCCGTGTATTCTTTAAAATAATCGTGTACGTCTACTGTGCTATCCACATTATTCCTCCGGGAATAATTCTGGGAATGCAAGCTTTGCTACTGCCTTAGTAATACCTTTTGAGGGATTCTTCTTATTCACCATGTTAAGAACGATCTTAGCGTCCTCTGGGTGAATTGCCTCTAGCATTTCTATGAATAGCATTTCTCTTTTTGTTTGAGTAGCAACCGGTCTTCCACCTTCAACAAATAGATCAAACTTCTTAGCGAATGAATGTAGTCTTGTTTCTACTTGTACGCCATCAGCTTCGCTAAATGGTGGTACAGTAGGAGGTAACAAGAACTTAATGTTTGGATGGAAGCATCCTTGAATGACAGTCTTCAACGCAAAGGTTGAATTGTCTACTAACACCTTAGCTTTCGCCTTGTTAGTTTTTTCTTTGCTGGCTAACTCAAAAACTTCAAATATACCTAAAGCCATTAAAATTCTCCAATATGCTCCATTAGACCTTTCAGTCTGTTATCAATAAAATAAGTCATCAACTTAGGTCTTCTCATAGAGTCAACCTCAGTGTTATACTGTTCTAGTATATTTAGCCTAATAGAATCAGGGCAATTATCTAAATCAATTAACATCTCATTGCGCTTATAATTTCTTACAAAGTCTTCTGTGTAACCTTCTAGCGCTACTGCCTGGACAGTGCCTATAGGTGTACGCGGAAGAGATTGTACTTCTGCTATAAATGTCTTACGTAATGGCTTTTGTCTACCATTAATAAAACAATCATCTTTACTCAGAACGTTAGGAACTCCATCTCCTTTATCTCCAGACATAATATGAGCTATCAAATCACTTCTAGGATCGTCTGATTTAAGCATTCTCTTTCTTACAGGATCGTATTGTTCTACATTAGGATACTTTTGCAGCTGGATAAAGTCTTTATCTCCGCTTACAATAATATTCTTAATACTATCCTGTGAGAGTTCTTTACATAAGGTTCCTATGATGTCATCTGCTTCAGCTCCATCAACCATTATGTATTTGTATGGAAAGTTATCTCGAAGCTCATCGCGTATTTTATTGATAGCCTCAAAGATTACAGCCCAATCTAATCCAGATTGTTCTCTCCAATTCTTTCGTTGTGCTTTGTAATAAGGGAAATAGTCTCTACGCCAGTAGGACCTATCATCGACTGCTATAACTAACTCACCATACTCTTCATAGAACTTTTGCCTAATAGCTCTAATACTATTAAGCACCATATGTCTAAGAAGGTCTTCACTTACATCTACCTTTCTGCCGCCTATCTGCGCCATCATGTTAGATATCATAACCTGATTTAAATCAAGAATAATCATAATATAACCTCAAATATATAATATTATATACTATTGTTCGTGCGATGTCAAGTCACAAATCACTTCTGTGTGGCTAGAATCAAAATAATCATTCTCTCGATATAATCTAGTATTAGTAATCTCTACTAGTTTACCGTCTCTAACCTTTCTCGTAATTATCTTACGTGATATGACATTAGTGTCTTCTTCAAGATCTGGACCGAATCCTTTGATGAATGGTCCGTCATGCATTACTACATTTCTTTTAAACTCTTTCATTCCTTCTCTATTGTTTCAGCAAAATACTCACCAAATGATTTGATGTAATGCTCTTGTTGCATAAGCCTTTTCTTTTGCTTATAGTTATGTGTTCCAGGCTTAGACTTCATCTTCCAAAACGATCTACGTTCTGGTCGAGGTTTGTTAGCATCTGGATCCACCTTGTTACGACCATATATCTTAGCAAGCTTCTCTGGTGAATGGAATCCACCAACAACAGACCAACCAGTGTGATCTGGATCCGCTTTCTTTTTCATTAGATCGTGATTCATTTTTGTGGTACGAGAGCCATCATCGGCTTTCATAGAGATAGAGTATCGATTGATACCCTTACGACTGGAACCTGTAACAGTATAGGTTTTCCCTTCCGGACTCTTTAGTTTAATATCTTTTACGACTTGGCCGCTTCCGTTTTCTAGTGGGATATATACCATTATATTGCACCTGTCACATATTTATAGTCTTCTGGATCATATGATTCACCTAACATCTCACGCCACCTAATGCGAACATCTCTTCGTAATAGATCGGTTTCTGCTTGACCCTTAGTATGACCTACTCTATGAACAGATCCTGTCAATACATTAACTAGCCTACGCGTAGCTAATGGACAATCAGGATACTTATTAAAGTAAGCCCTAAGACTAATAACATTATCAATATGATTATTCTTCCAGTTGCCGATTAGCGATTTACGCAATGCCTGCCATTCAGGATCATCGACAACCTTCTTAATATTCATAGCTTTAACTTCTTGAGCTATCATTTTACTGAATTAGGTCCTCCAAACTGTTCTGACCATTCAACAAATATAGCGTTTGCTTCGTCTTTTGTAAGACCAAAGCTATCCATAAGATATCTAGGTGCGCCAAACATATTGATTGCACCAGATTCTCTTAGATCATCAAGAACTATGAATAAATCTTCTTTCCTCATTTCCATACCTTTCTCCTTAAGATTTATATATTATATGACAAATCGTAGTTAATGGCAACCCTAAAATTGCACAGAAACACCACAACCACATGCTGATGTTTCATTCGGATTGAGTAATTTGAAGAATTCATTGAGTCCCTCTTGGACCCAATCTACTGTTGTGCCTTGAATGTATTCTACAGACATAGGATCTATAGCTACTTTGAATTTACCGTAATCTATTATATTATCTTCACTAGTAGGACTATCAAGACGAAAAACATACTCATACCCAGCGCAACCACCGCCAGTAATCCCAATTCGTATAGTGTCTGAGCCAGACGTGCTCGTCTTCTCAATTGCCTTAGATATTGCTGCATCGGTAAATTCTATCATTGTTAAAAAGATTGTACACTGAGCCACATAACCAATAATGGTAACGCAATAGGAAATGTCAGAAATATAATAAACTCTGCCATATCTTTTAAACCTTTAAATTTTATAAATTCTATTTTCATTTCTCCTCTTGATCCACTCAACTTACTCCTAGCAGGCTCAACAAAAATACCCCTGATAAAGCGAGTATTTCAAGTGTGTCTTGGATATCTTCTTTGGATCTCATTCTAGTAAAACAATTATGCAATTATTTATACCAAATAAGAATTAAGCTATATACTTTTTAGTAATATTTTAGTCAATCCACTGAATATCGGATTTCGATATATCAACAGTCTTTTCACTCAGTGCTTGTATCTCATGTCTGATGCCAAATCGTCTAGCCATAGCTGACTTAATAGCCTCATGTATGAATACAAAATCTTTTTGGAATAGAGGGTTATCCATATCATGTACAGGTAACATATCCTCAATCTTATTAAAGACTTCCAATGATACATCTAAAGAACTATTGATGATCATATCGTTAACATTATCCAACAACTCTTTCGTTTCAGCCGCTGAGGCAGCTACTAATTGTTCTTCTGAATATAGTGTTGGATTGATTACGGGGAATTGAACTACGTTATTTGCTTTCATGTTTTTATTTATGAGATTTGCGTTTGCGTTTCTTGGCTTTTGGCTTTGCTACTATCTTAACACCATACGCTTTAAGTTCAAGTTCTTCATCCTCTAAAGTCCACTCTCTTCTAACGTCTGGATACCAACATCCAATGTCTCTTTTAGGTTTACCCTTATAGATTGAATCCTCAGGATAATATCCCATTGCTATGCATTTATATCTAGTCTTCCTTTCCATGTTAGGACCTTGAAATACTGAGATCCAAGTTCCATGCTTGAGATAGGATTCGCATTGATTAGCATATGATTCCCACGTTGTTGCCTTGTAGAGAGCTCCTTTAACTTTACCATGATTGTGTTCTCTCTTATACGCACGAGCTCTTTCCTTAGCTTCTTTTACCCAACTTCTTACTGTGTTAAAAGCTAAAGGATGATCCTCTGGTAGGTTAACTACCTCTTGATTATATTGTGCGTAACTAGGCTTTTTTCTTGCTGCTCTTGCTTTTTCTAGCTGCTTTGTCAGTTCCTTTTTTCGCTTCTGCGTTATCTTTCTTTTCATTCACATTACCATCTAATATAGAATGGAGGAGACCTGTCCATTCAACGGCTCGAGAATCCCATCCATAAAAAGAGTCAGCATACACCTTCTGCATTTGCAACCTTTGCTGCAGAAGAGGAGCCTTCTCTTTATTTAAGTATAACTCAATTGCCTCAATAAGGCAACTCCCAAATGTATTAATATGTGTTTGCGGGTTCTCTGCGAACTGATACATGTAAGTCCAATTAGCACCCGTTTCGAATAACGCTGCGAAGTTACTATGAACATTCATACAACCCGCTGACATAGCCTCCATTAGAGCTAGACAACTAGTCTCTTGCCAAATAGAAGGATATGCAAATATGTGAGCTTTCTTTAAAGCCTCTCTAACTTCATCGTTAGGTTTGAATCCATGATAGGTCATCTTAGGATGATCTTCAATGGCTTTGAATAAATCTTTATATGGTTCGTCTCTCTCACCCCAACCATAAGCATTAAATGAACTAAAGACATCTAGATGTACATTATCATACATCTCTGCTACTCTTTCAAATACCGGAATCAACAATTCTAATCCTCTATGAGGTGTTGTGTGGTATATGATGTTTAATTGTTCGTGTGGATCTGGTTTATCGATCTCTTGTTCAAAAGGATGAATAGCATTCTTTAATACTACACCAGCTTCATAAGGCACACCTAAGTATGCATTATACATTTGTTGTTGCCAATGTGATACAAATACTAACTTATCAAACTTCTGCCATCCACCATCTTTTAAATGAGCGGATTCAGGATCTAAAGGTAAGTCATGTAGCCATAGGATCTTCTTCTTATCCTCATCTAGCTCTCTTACCCTTGACGGTATAATTTGGAATTGTGATAATAGGTTCTTGTCGACACAGTCATAGAGCCTTTCCATCATTAGTTCAGTTCCGCCTCTAGAGTTCTTATTTGTTTCATTAGTCTCTATCTCTGCGCCTGATACATCTACGATCTTCTTATCTTTTGATAAAGGTTGACCACCTGAATCTACAATTTTTAATTCCATTATCTATGCTCCTATATGTGCTTTGATGAATTTATCAAACTCTTGGTATCCACCAATAGCTTCACCGTCTATAAAAATTTGTGGGAATGTTCTTGCGCCAGGAACCTTTTCTAATAGTTCTGGCAATGTAAAGTCTTTGTCTAACATAAGCTTTGTATACTTATGATTAGATTCTTGAATGAATGACTGTGCTATGAAATCTGCCTTGTCGCAGTATGCACAATTAGTTTTGCTGTAAATCTCTATTAACATTATATAACCTCATAATATATTACTCTTCAACTTCACTTGTTGTTCTACTAGTAGTCCAACCATGCTTTGTTAATAGTCTATGATACTCTGTCCAATCTAAACCCATGAATGCTGTTCTCTTAGCTTCTGTATCAAAGTTATAGACTATTTTCATAACATTAGCTGATTGTCTTTGTCTATATGAACTAGATATCATTCCATTAGCTAATGCTTTCTTTGTTGGATAATCAAAGTTCTCGTATCCAACGCTAGGTCTATGTATAACCATATTGTAAAAGTCTTGTGCAAATTCACTTTCAGATCCATCGATGCCTGATGGCTGTGTAGGATCTGATCCGTCTTCTGCCCAACTTGAACTACTATTACCTGTTACTGTTTGTGTTATTCTATAAACTGTAGCCATTATTATAACCTATTTTTTTTCCTATTTCAACTTAGCTTCTAAATCCTCTATGCGTTTTATCATAGCTGGATAAGCTTCGAACTCATGTAATTCTTTACATGGATGAGAATCTTTCTCTAATTTATTTATGCGATCTGCTACCAATGGAAATTTCTCATGGAACTTTTTATCTTGTTTAATAATATCAATACCAAGTCTATCTTCTAACCATTTGTCTACCTTTAGTAGCCATGGCATCATAAAAGAAAAAGCACCTGTTGTAGCTAGTTTAAGCAATATAGCCTTAATGATTTGTAGTATGAATGTTAACATCTTTTATCCACTCCGAATAAATACGATGTCCGGTATCCCATCTCAAATCAACTACTTCACAACCTAAAGTCTCTGCGAAAATTAAATTATACTTAAACGACCACGGGAAGAATTGAATCTCCTCTACACCTTTCCAAGGATGGTCTCCAATACCAGGATTCTGTCTCCAATAGATCCTGCCGCCTGGTTTAAGGCGATCCACTGCTGCTTTAGCCTGAGTGAATACCTCTTCTTCTGTTCCAAAATTTAAGGATCCTAAAATAAATAATACATCCCATTGTTCATCAGTTTTAAAATCTTCTATTGAAACAACATCATCTGCATTGATATTAGCTGGGTCAATGCCATATAATCTATCGCCGAAAATAGGTTTAAACAAATTATATCCACAACCGACATCGAGTATAGTTTCTGTTTTGTCGATCTTATTTATCAAATTCCAGCCCGATAATTCAAATTTTGTATAATCCGGTTTCCATTCTTCACCGAAATATTTAATTACATTGTTAGCCATTTTGTACCTTAAAAAGTTTTTCTATTATAATTGCCATAGGATCCCATTCATACCATTTGTTATCTATATTAGTATTGTATGCGCTAGGTCTATGATGATGGTTGTTATGCATACCTTCACCTAGTGTTAATATATGAGCTATATGATTGTTATAACTTATATCATTTGTAGGTCTAGTTTGATAACCAAACTGATGCACAATTGTATTCAATAATCCTGACATTATATTACTCACTCCTACCGGTAAAACATAGCCATATAGCAGCCATACAGGCGATATAAGCGCGAGTATGAGACAATACACTATAATGGTATGCCAATAGTAATCATGGAAAAATATCGCAGGTTTTGAGCGCATTAAGTCTCTTATTTCTCTGCTTTTAGCTATCTTATTAAAGTCTATATTAGCAAAGAATGCATTAAAGAAACCTACATGATGAGGTGCTTGAGGATCGTCTTTTGTATCAGAATACTTATGATGAGTCCTATGCATAGCTGAGTAATGTATAGGAGATCCTGTCGTGCTTAGTGTAGCGATTAAACCTAAGAACCATTCCCTTTTAGGTCCGGTCTCAAAGCTTCTATGTGAAAAGTATCTATGTTGTGCTATATGCTGACCACCTTTAGCTATTATAAGAGTTAGCAATATAGCTATAGTGATCGTAACATTTGATTCGTTAGATAATAATAAGCAGGTAGGTATTAAGCCAATAAGGCATAGAAGTCTTACAGATCTAATTAATAGGGCACTATGAAATCGTTTAGCTACCATTTAACCAGCATACAGGATATACACACCAATACGGGTTTGCAAATCCTAACATCCATAATATAAAAATCCATAGAGGGATTTGGATCCAAGTCTTACCCTTAGACCATTCTCTAAATCTAATAGCATAGGGTGCTAGTTTATTAAATATCCAATCGCTCATGGTCTATCTATAGTTTTACTTTCGCTTCCATCCCAATTAAGGTCGACAAGTTCTCTTTGTCGGTCATTAAAATCCATTGAGTCTTGTTTAGCTTTCTTAACTTCTAAGTCCAGAGGTTGCTCTGGCACTTGATGAACATATTTCTGATTCTTATTCTCTTCAATATGTTGTTTAGCTTTCTCAATATCGATAGGTATCCCTAAGTCTAATTCTAACTGATGCAAGTACTTCTCCTTATACAGTAACAATGTTTCCATTGATAGGTAATGATCTACTGTTTGATGCTTTAACACTTCCAAGAATATTGGAGTTGTAAAGTCTTTTCTCACTCTAGATTGCTGCATTAATAATATATTAATATCTCTACTCAATACAACTAATCTAACATCTAAATTTGCCTTCTTAGCTTTATGTATAAAACCTTGATACTCTGGAATCCTATTTATGCCATTATGGACAAATGGGCACGATATAGATGTTACATTATAATCTTTTAAAGGTAGGTCATCGAAGCTTTGTTCATTTAACCATACACCTTGAAATGGCTCATGGTGATGACCTTCCCAATAGTCTTTCATATTCCATCCAAAGACTGCTGGATGTTCAGAAAGAATCTTAGCCCACAGATGGTTACCTGAACCTTGTGGGCCTGTGATTATTATTAGCTTTTTCTTGACCATGCCAATGCTATTACTGGTGGTAATATAACTCCTGTCAGTGTTGCGTACAATACTTCACCAAAGAAGTATAACGAAATAGCTGGGATAAATCCACCTATTACCCCATAAAAAAGTCCTTTTCCTGTCAATAATTGCGGAAAAGATATGGCAATAAGCGTAGGTATGAATACACATGCTCCCATGATAGAGAAGAATAAGAATAGCTGACCGATGCTAAATCCTGATACTGCTACCGCAATACCAATAGCTGCTACGATAAACATAGCTAATCTTGATCTTCCTTTAAAGTTAAATCTATCAGCGTAATCGGATCCGACTATATTTGCCACTGAGGTCATTTGACTATCCATTATAGATATGAGACCTGCGAAGATAGCAAAAGTAAATAGTAGTCCTGCTTCTTTAGGTAGTATTGTTGCAATCGTGTATAAGTTAACATTAAAGATATCTCCTTCTGGTACTACGATGCCTGATCCTGCAGCTACAAAGCCAATGAATCCCATAGCTAATGGAACAAGAATAAACATGAATGCTGCCAAGATATATGCTGGCGCAATGTGATTAGGTTTAATAGCGAATGCTCTTTGGTAGAAATTATTATCTCTCCAAGGACCAGCCATATGACCGATAAATGCTGCTATACCAAAGCTAGTAAAGACACCCCAACCAAAACTTGAAGTAATGCTTCCATCACCCCCAGCACTAATACCATCCAAGCTAATAGAAAGCATAGGATCATTACCAACCCTACTAGCAATAAGGGCGACAATAATACCAACAACGGTATATACAACACCAACTTTAATAATTTCCGTAACAACTGTAGCCTTATATCCTTTTAAAAATGTGTAACTTAATGCAATCAAAACCATTGCAACTACAGACATATTATAATCTATATTTGTCAATAAAGCAACCGTTGTTGCTCCTGCTACTAAGTTAATCGCTACAGCACATACTGCAATAGCTAACATTTCTACTTGATAAATGAAGTGGGCTTTATCACCAAATTTTTCTTTGATGTGTCCACTTATAGTAAATCCTTCTGGACTTTGTTTACGTAATCTATGTGCAAATCCTGCAAAGAACATTAGTGTTAAGAAATTACCTAAACAGAACCAAAAGAGTCCTGGTAATCCATTTACATAAGCTTGTTGTGTAGATATAAAGAGACCTGGTGCCCATAGCCAAGCAGCTGCTATAGATAGCGCTCCTGTAAACCACGTAAGCTCTCTACGCGCGAGTAAAAAGGATACCCTATCCTTATCATACCTGTATGTAAATTTATTGATTACAGCGAATGTAAGTAAGCCATAGGCGCATAATAACGCCCATCCTACCATTGGATCATATAGAGGAAACATGATTAAAATCTCCTAGTCATCATAAAGACATATTGGTCTTCAGTAAGCCATTTGTTTTTAGCATTACCGTACCATGTATAACCAACATGTGCAGTCCAATCCGTATTGACTTTACGATTCCAAGTTACTCTGGATTTATGACCAAAGTATTCATCGCCTTGCCAACGAGGTTCTAAGAACAATTGCAAACTATTCTTATCGTTAAGCTGCTGAACCATATTCCATCTATAATGCAATCCAAAACCTTCTGGTCCTACGGATCTACCTGGAATATAATTCAATTTGAATTGGTGTTTAATTGTAAGGCTATCTGTCGGTTTCCATTGCATTGGAACACTCCAAATAATTTGATGCCATTCTAGGTCATCACCTTCTCTACCTTGATATATCAACCCATAACTAAATTGGGGTGATAACGTCTGATAAGCTTCGAAATGCCAATCCCAGGCCCAAACTCCATTACGAAATTGGAAGAAATTGTTTTCGGTAGCTATATTGAGATCAATCTCAGTTTGCTTTGCTTGTGTTGGAAAACTTATTCCAACTAGCATCATTATCACTAAGATACTTGCGAACTTTTTCATAATCTAACTCCATTATGTTATCATGCCAAAGCTGTTCATACTTTAACTGTGTTACTTTATAGAACACTTTATTATACATATATTTATTATGCCTTTCAAGTGCCACAATTTTATCGTTCAGATTCTTGAAGTGCCTCATTGCTTGCTCTTCAGTCATTTCTGGACAACATTTCATCCAAAAGTTTTTAAAGACAACCCTTGAATCGTCTTTAATTTCTATTAGATGTTCATAACCTAATTTATACAAACGTAATAGCATTGGCAACGTTATTACATGTGTGCTTAGGTATTCCCCTTCCCAATTAGTATCATGCCATATCTGATTATCAAAGTTATGACTAAAATAATCAGCTGCAAGATAGGCCATATTGGGACTTGCTTTAGATCTATTATACCTATTATTTTTCCAAGGATCAACCTCTTTGCCTTCTAAATTATAGGCTAAGAAATCACCTCCGGAACCAGGTGTGAAGTTAATTATAGTCTTCAAGACCCAACCCCTTTAAATTATAGTATAAATTCATAGAGTGCCATGCACCTATTCGATCATTATTGTTTAGTCCTGTTAGTGTTCTAAATACTCTAGGATCTAAATGATATTCATCCATACATTCTTTACCTCTTTCCTGAGCATACTTCCAAAACGGCGTATCCCATTTAGAGCCTGCGGCATAATGTATCATTATAATAAATTCATTATCCTTAATGTATTGATGAACCTGTTCACTATTAGAAGCCTTATTAATCTCAAACATAGTGTCTAAGCTAGTTGCTTCCATAGGTTCTAAGAAGAAAGCTTTATTACCATTATATCTAACTCTTCCTTCTATAATTTCTTTCTTGTAATAGTTTTGAAATGTTATTTTATTGTAATCAGAATTTGGCTGCGGGAGCCAATCTTCATCTGGTGTTACGTTATATTCTTTAAATACATCTTGTAAATCATCGAGTATATCTTTGTCATCATTAATGTGTTTATTAAACATATAACCAACACTACATCTATTTCTTAATGGTATCATAAAGACCCAACCATAAGGTCTAGCAATTGTCTTTGTATGAAAAAATCTAGGACCATCCCATGGGCATTGATGTATTATTGCTGTATTAACTGGGATGTATTTTGGTGTATAATACCCTTCTAAGTCTTTTGGTCTACCTCTACAATCGATAACCATATCGGCATCTACATCATGAGGATCCTCTATGACATTATCAATTTTCTTTACTTGGAATCTATTAAACATGTAATCTTGCATTTCAACTGCATTCATATGAAATCCAAAATCACCAGTAGGGAATGAATGTAGATAATCACTCTTACCCCAATTATCATATTGTATCCCAAACTTAGGAACCATTTCTATTCTATCGGTATCTTCATAAAAGTAATTGATTTTATCTCTCCACCAATTACTAAATGCTAATGTAGTTCCTTCGCCAACAGGTTGAGCTTTAGTATTAGAATCATAATACCAATCTACTTCATAATTAAAGAAGTCTACATCAGGGGCAAATGCACTCTTATCTAGCATTAAAGAACCCACTGATAAACACCCTGCGGTGCCTCTACCTATTACTGCTACTTTTTTCATTTATGTAATTTAAAAAATGCCTCAGCATCAATAACAACCAAGGGCTTCTTATGATTCTTTTTCATTACTACGATAGGTTCATATCCTTTACAATTTGCCGTAGCTTGTTCATAAGCATCCCAAACATTTAACTTTTCTTGGTTTTTACATTCTATACTATAACTAAACTTTTCTCTAGTCTCTTTACCCATAATAACGTCTTCACCTGAAGAACCCATAGGTCTAGATTCTAAATCATCTTTGTCGGCATCTACATGTTCAATAAGTTTTTCTACAACCCACTTTTGTAAATTACGACCCTTCGCTTTCGCTGATTGTGTCTTCATAATCTTCTTCCTCTTCATATGTAAGGACTTCACCGCATGCAGGACAACATTCTATTTCAAATATGGGATCTTCCCACGAAACATTACCTTCAAAATCGCATGACATACACATGACTTTCTTTTTTAACACTTTGCCTCCTAAAGTTTAAAGCCTGAAAATGTTTTATCATCAACATCTTTTTTCACACCACCAACTATATAGCTGCTAATCTCTGTCTCTTGTGGTGCTACTTGGACCTCACTACCGCTTATCCACTTTTGTGTCCACGGTAATGGATTGGATCCACCTTTAAAGTTATGTTTAATTTTAATAGCATTGCATCTCTTAGCTGCTATCCATTCAACATATTCCTTTAAAATATCTGCGTTCAATCCGATCATTGAACCGTCTTTAAATAAGTAATCAGCCCATGCTTTCTCTTGCTCGACTACGCTTTCCATAATCTTTAACACATCGTCTTCACAAGCTGCTTTAATTTTAACAAACTCTGGATCATCCTTAGGAAGTTTATTTATCATCTTAGTAGTGAATGCTAAATGTAGGTTCTCATCTCTAGCAATCAACTTAATAATCTTAGCATTACCTTCCATTTTCTTTAATTCAGCAAATGCCCAACTACAAGCAAAGGATACATAAAACCTAATACCTTCTAAAGCATTAACTGCATTCAAACATAACCATAAATTCTTTTTATTAGGTTCATTGATAAGATCATCATAATATTTACTAATGTCTTTTGAACAATCTACAATCTCTTTATTCTCTAATAGCGTATCAAAAACAACTCCAGGATCTGGATATACATTTCTAATAATATGAGTATATGAACGGCTATGGATTGTCTCAAAAAACGTCCAGGTCTCTATAAAATTTTCTATCTCTGGTAATGATACAATAGGTAGGAATGCAACATTAGGTGCTCTACCTTGTACGCTATCTAATAATATTTGTCTCTTCAAATTTGATGTGAATATGTGTTGCTCTGACGCCGTTAAATCTTTAAAGTCCTTTATATCTCTTAATACATCTATCTCTTCAGGTCTCCAGAAAAAGCCCAATTGCTTTTCAGTTATCTTATCAAAATCTGGATACTTAACATCGTCAAATCGAGCTATATCAACAGCACCATCAAAAAAGATTTTTCTGGTTTTACTATTCTTTCGATTTAACTTAAAAACTGACATTCTTCTTCCTTATATGGATTATTATAATACTTCTTTAAATAATCATATGTTCGTTTCTTCTTATGCTCACCTACTACAGTAGCAGGGGCCCAATTATTTTTTTCTCTAGGTGTATTATGATAAACATGATCACCCATTTCAACTCGCCAAGCTATATTATTATACTTACCCTTAGTAGCCTGTAGAATATCCTTTGCATTACAATTAAAAATTATTGGATCGGGACAATAATTTATACTATCAAACCTTTTAGTAATATCCCAAGTCCATATATCATCACCAACATCTACTTCTTTATATGGTAATTCTTTTATATGCTCTAATAGCAATGTCCAATTCTCAAACAAATGAGCAAACTTTGCATGATATTCCTGTATAGCTGGTCTATACAATTCTGGTTTATAACTTATTTCTATTTCAGAATCAGGTGTTACTTCTTCTGTAAGTTCAAGACGATTATAATAGAATACAACTTTACCTGGTATTATTTTATGTCTATCAATTCCCTGTTGCATCATATTCCAAAGTATTTTATGGAAAAATTCATCAAATACATAATGACCAAATATTTCGTGAATGTATAGATCTGCTTCTGGTAAACTTTGAGTAGCTAAATTCAACTTTTGAATATGTGCTTCGGGAACTATTTTATGAGTAGTATCTAAGCAAATAGTATCTACGTCTATCGAGTATACCTTTTTTGCGCCAGCCTTAACGGCTAGATAAGATAGTATACCAGGACCACATCCCATATCAACTACGACCTTATCCTTTGCATGTTCCATGATATAATCATGATAAGCATTGGTTCTTTCTGGATCCAAACTACATCTAAATTCAGTAGGCAATCCAGCTTCTATAAGCTCTGTGCCAGGAGTTATTTTCTTTTGAACTATCTTATATTGTACAGGACTCACACTCTTCATCATCTAATTCACTTTGTGGTAAGTCAGGCATATCTTCAAAATCATCTGTAGCGCCATCATACGTATTAAAATAATATAATTGTTTGCCACCATATTTATAGAATGATAAAACATCCTGTAACATAGTGCTTAATGGTATTTTTTCATCTTCATAATGAACAGGATTATAAGATGTATTAACACTAATACCCTGATCAACATACTTCTGAATTACTGCACAAATCTTTAAATAACCTTCTGGTGATTTTTGATCCCACAATAATTCATACTTATTCTTTAAATGGAATATACCAGGAACTACTTGTTTCAATACACCGTCTTTAGATTGCTTTACTGATACAAGAGCTCTAGGTGGCTCAATACCGTTTGTTGCATTTGATATTTGACTAGAAGTCTCACTAGGCATTAACGCCATCAATGTGCTATTTCTAATACCGGTTTCTTTCATTTGTTTTCTTAAACCAGTCCAATCATATCTTTCTTTATGTTTAACTAATTCATCAACCTCTTTCTTATAAGTTTGATTAGGTGTAATACCTAGACCATACTTAGTCTCTAAATTCTTAGGACATGCTCCTTTTTCTTTAGCTAGGTCTGCTGATGCTTTAGTCAGGTAATATGACCATGCTTCAGTCCATTCATCAATCATTTCTAGATTAGGATCTGTATAGGTCATTCCATTTTTAGCCATCCAATAAGCAAAGTTAATAATACCTATGCCTAATGGTCTTCTATTCTTTGTGCTATTCTCAGCAGCTATAACAGGATAATTTTGATAATCTAACAATTCATCTAATGCTCTAACTAATATCTTAGCTAATTTTTTAAATTGCTTAGGTTCTTTTACATTACCCCAATTCACTGCTGCTAATGTGCATAGAGATATTTCTCCGTCTGGATCATTAATATCTTCTAATGGTTTAGTAGGTAAATCAATCTCACAACATAAATTACTCATTCTAATAGGTGCTAGGTCTTCTACAAATGCACCATGACTATTAGCATGATCTACGTTCATAAGATATATTCTACCTGTGTCTTTTCTCTCTTGCATAAATGAAGAGAATAAATCAATTGCAGGAATTTTCTTCTTATCAATTGATGTCTTACGTTCAGCTATTTCATATAGCTCTTGAAATTCGTCTATATTGGTATAGAATGGATCCCATAACTCTGGAACATCGCTAGGTGAGAATAATGTAATATCCTCATTATTTAACAATCTTTCATAAAAGACTTTATTGAATTGAACACCATAATCTAGGTGTCTGATTCTATTGTCTTCGGTTCCTTTGTTATTTTTAAGGACAAGCAAGTCCTCGACTTCTCTGTGCCAAATGGGGTAATACAAAGTTGCTGCTCCTCCTCTAACGCCTCCTTGGCTACAGCTTCGCACTGCAGACTGGAAGTGTTTATAGAATGGGATAACTCCCGTGTGAGTTGCGTGACCTCCATTAATACTACTACCAAGGGCACGTATAGCGCCAGCGCCAATACCAATACCAGCCCTCTTACTAACATATTTTACTATCGCTCCTGCCGTCGCATTTATACTATTTAAACTATCACCAGATTCAATTAACACACATGAACTAAATTGTTTCACGTTTGTTCTCACACCAGCCATAACAGGCGTTGGTAATGAGATATCATGATTACTAACGGCTTCGTAAAAATTACGAATCAGGTTTAGCCTTTGACTATTATCATACTTATGGAATAATGTTGCACCTATTAACATATAAGCCATTTGTGGTGTCTCATATATTTGTCCAGTAGCTCTATTCTTAACTAGATACTTACCTCTAAGTTGTTCCATTGCTGCATAAGTAAGATGCTCATCTTTAGAGTGGTCCATCCAAGATTCCATAATATCGAACTCTTGTTTGGTATACCACTCTAATAGATCTTTCTCATATAAAGAGGTTTCGTTAATCACTCGATTAACATGATCATACAATGTAGGAGGTTCAAATGAACCATAAACAGTCTTTCTTAAATCATAACTAATTAATCTACCAGCTACAAATTGATAATTAGGCGTATGCTCACTGATAAGTTCAGCTGCAGCCTTAATTAAAGTCTCTTGTATTTCTGGAGCAGAAATGTTGTTATAAAATTGTATCTGAGATTTTAATTCTACTTCAGAAGAAGATACTCCTGTTAGATCGGCACACGCATGTGTAACGACCCTGTGGAATTTTTCCAGATCCAATGTTTCTTTACTGCCATCTCTTTTTATGACTGTTATATCGCTCAAAGACAATTTACTCCCCTACGTTGTGATGCTTTCTATTTGCTAAGTGTTGCTCAGCAATATCCTCTTTGCTTTGCCCATGATAGGCAACTGCGTGATGTTTTTCAACCAGTAAGTTGTTGATATTAATATCGTAACCATAAACGGGATGACCATCATTATCTCTTTTAATGAACTCACCAAGAATTCTTCCATACTTACCTTTGCCATCTTTACGTGTTTTTAAACGCACAGACTCATCATCAAGCTCTCTCTTTAAAAATTCTTTTGCTAAGATTCCGTATACCTTCTCTTCTTTATCTCTGGTTCTTGACTCAGGTGTATCAATTCCATACAACCTAATTCTTTGTTTCTTTAACCAGACGCTAAATCCAAGATCGATATCAACGTCGACTGTATCTCCATCAATCACTTTTACTATTTTTATCCTGTATTCATGCATGATTTACCTCGACTTAAAGACGAAGAATTTCGTCTAATAATATATATCATTTCTTGTAGGCTGACAATGCCATTTTGGCAGATAAACCTTGATATGTATTATTATCAATCAGCATTTTTATATTTTCTTTTAGTTGTCCCTCAATGATATGATCATTCATATCTTTTGACTTAATGCTTGCAGGCCATACAAACACATTATAGCCCTTATCAATTGCATTATTTAACTTCTTTGTAATGATATCACTTCTAGGTTCATTATCATATACAATTGTAACTTTGTCACGATCAATCCAACTTAATTGATCTAACACTTGAACTATATCGGATCCGCATGCTGCTAAACTATTCTCAACAAACATACTATCAAATGGTCCTTCAAATGCATATACATGTTCTTTCTTATTGATTTTGTGCAAACCAAATACTTTAGGCATATCATTATTCATCATAATTGTAATATACCTCATAGCATCTCCAGACAATGCTCTACCTTGAAAGCCAAACATATTATTCCTTTCATCTAATAAAGGAATTAGGATCCTACGATCCATCTTTGCTTTTGGTAATTTGTCTGGGATTATGGAGTTGACCCACTCGCTAAAGTTGTCCGTATATCTCAAATCGGCGTGATAGGGGTTTGGTATGGCTCTACCCCGTATAAATTTCACTGCCTTATGGTATGGTTGCAATTGAGATATTTTCTTTAGCTTCTTGAGTGGGCCAACCCCATATACGGTTTTCGGCTTTGCTTCTACTATCTTTTGAGCAGCTCCATCTCCCTTGAGCTTCTCAAGCATATACTCCTTGTATAGCATAGGACCATGCTTCTGTAAAAAGAATTCGAATGCAGCTGAATAACCGCAATTATGACATTTATAAAAATAATTCCCATTGTGGAATAGAATATAACCACGCGCCTTGAATTTGTTCTTTTGGGAATCACCACATTCAGGACATCTACAATTATATAACTTGTCGGTTTTACGCTTAAATTGCCCAAGCGTATTCGACATTAAATTTATATATTTCTGCTGCAACCAAGCATCAGCCATACTTCACTTCTCCATAACAATAATGTTATTATATCAAATTTTTATTGTGATATCAACCGGGAAATAGTATATGAACTATTAGAGGGACTATAAATGCTATTACGGATATAGCACCTATAAGAAGAAACTTAGAATTGTTTATTGTGTCTATCTTAGCTTCTAGTTGTGTGGCATGAGCGATTTGCTCTCTACGTAAGGATTCGATATCCTCATGATTATGCTGTAATTGCTTCATCATTTGAAGCATTCTTTCATCAAACACATCTTGACGGGCTTTTAAATTGTAACTTAACTCGGCTAACTCAGATATAATAGTCTCATTTCTGAGAATGATATTCTCTTGAAATCTTTGTTCTCCGGCTACAGCTTCTAACCGTTTTTCGGTATCTGTAAGTCGTTCTGACTGAGTTGGCATAATTGTTCCTGTAATTGATTGTTTGCTTGGTTTAGTTCGTTTATTCGAACATAAGCTGCATACAACTGTTCATTGATACGACGGACATTGTCCTTCATACTATTCAACTCACTTTCATGCCGTTTCTCAGAATCTAACATCATCTTGCGATATGTCTCTGCTGCGCCACCAATGGGATGTTTTGTTACACTTTCCATCTTGGATTTATTTATCTAATCTTTCTTCTCGATAGCTACGCCAACACCCTTCTCACCGTTAGGCATTGTTACGTCTCTATAGTAAATTATTACTTCTCCGAGTTGTTTGATATACCTTTTAAGTTCTTGCATATCTTCTGACATTACCTTATAGTCTCCTATGGTAGTGGCAACGAAGACAACTTCTCCGTTATTTTGTTTCTTCATTTCATCTAGAAATCTATCCAAATATGTATAGCCTTCTGGCCAATCTGGATTTTCAGTATCTTCAATAGCACATGCTTTAGGTCTTTTCATAGAACCATCTTCTTGTTCTACTTTTCTACATGGGTTTGCTATTCTAGCTTCAGATACGACGAACCATTGTGGAGCTGTTAACTCTAATGGTCTAGGAAGATCCGGTTGCATGATATCAATTTCAATAGGTTTTGATACTATATCAATTTTTTTGGATCCGAATGAAGAACAACCACTAATCAGGGTTAGCGATAGGATTGTTAAGATCAAAAAGTTTCTTTGTATCATCTTCCAGGCTCTCCATAACATCGATGCTTCCTTTATTAAATCTGTTCTCTATAAGACCAGGTTTTTTAACAGCAAGCATATCTAAATTGTGTCTAGAAAAAATAGCTAAGTATTCAGCTTTCTCAGCTTCTATTTCAGCATTCTTTCTACTCATATTCAACAAGGCTTGACCTTGTTTTTCGTAGCTCTCTCTTAGAGCTTCCATTGCCGCTTGTTGTTCTTCAACAGCAGCTTCTAATTTGAAATTGTTCTCTTTTAAAGTTTGGTTCTCATTGTATAGCCAATATCCTCCTAACCCCAATACAAGAACAAGTCCTATTAATAATTGTTGCATTAGTCTATTACCTCAATTCTATAATTTAATCCAGCAGCTGATCGTATAGTTACTGGATTCTTATTTTCATCGACAAATGTCAAAATTTTATCGGTTTGTTTCTTGATCGATCTAACGTTATCATAATGTTTGTCATCAGAGTCACCCCACTGGGAATTGTAGGACACTGAGACTCTGTATCTTGTTACAAATAAAGATACTATCCAACGCCAAAACTTAATCAGAATCTGTTTCATTTCTATTTCTTCGTACAGCACGCTTCTTTTTCTTAGGCTCAGATACCCCTGCAAGTCTGCATACTTTAGGTAACCGTCCTGATTTCATAAACTTATGAAATTTATTTAAAGCTTTACTTGGCTGCATTTTTTCTAGGTCTTCCCCTACCCCTTTTCTGCGTCTGCTGCTTCTTGCCAGATGCGCTTGAACTCTTCGAAGCCGATGATTTTCCTCGGGGCTTCCTCTTTGTTTGAGTCTTTGTATTTCTTGGCTTTCTTTTTGGTGACTTTGACGTCGTCTTTGCCGTTGACTCCGAAGCCGGCGATGTTTCCGCTTCCTGCGCTGTTGGTGACTTCTTCGAGAAGCCCAACAAACTCTTTATCCACTCTATTATCATTTTCAATAATCTCCTCATTATAAGATTTCCAATCTTCTTTTATTAAATATAAAGCCGCAGCATAAGATGCTAAACGGCTTTTTCCGCCTGGAACTTTCTCCAGTAGTTTTTTTAATTTTAATACCAATAAATCGAATTTACCAAATGCATTCCTTTGTCTTACAGTGTTTCGTTTTTTGATAGGTATTAAAATGTTTCCTCTCTCATCAATTACGCCTTCTGCAAAAGCAGGCCATTGACTAAAAGGTGTTGCTAGTCTTTTAAGAAATTGATATACCATGAACAAGTTAACAACTTGTGCTTCTTGAATTACTTCTTTAGTCATAGATATCGTCCCTTAACTTATCAACAATTATTCTATCAGGAACAATTTCACCTGGAAAAACATCTTCCGGTGGTAATCCTACCTGATAAATTCTCTCTGGTAATTTATTTAGTATTTCTAAGAAAGGTATTATTTCTGGATAATACTCATTAAGCTTTAAAAATATTAATCGTGTACCAGCTTCTGTTCCAAACAAATTATATATTAAGATAAAATGATTTAAAATCAATCTCTCTTTTAATTCGCCTGTCTCTCTATACTTATTTAAAAGTCTTTTAATATATTTGAACCGTTTTAGATCGTCATAAAATTCTACAACGTCCGAACATCCCGGATTGTCATAATGCTTTGCTGCGTACAGCATTGCGTTAGCTTCTGTTAATGGTTCCATAATATATTACTCCTATTATTATTTAGGAGTTTTTTACACTGCTGATAGTGCAACTTTTTTAATTTCAGTATTAGATACGGCTATGTATAAATTGTTTGTGTCGTAGAAAGTATCACCTTGAACATAACTAAATGTGCTATTGACATAGCTCGAATTAGATGGTGTAGCTTGTGTAGTATAATTTACTTTTACAGCTCTCACCGTATTGAATGAAGGGTTTTGTAAAACACTTTCGTTTGTTGATATAGTAAGCACAGGTTCACCATTAGCATTCAATGCAACACTGCCTATCAAAGATCCAGATACATCTAAATGTAAATGACTTGAATTGGAAGTAGCATTTGCTGTGCTATTGATGGTTGTAACTGTGTTAGTGTAAGGTGCATTAGCTAGCTGAGATGCTACCCTTTGGTTTGTTACACTATATTGCTTAATGCTAGGCGCATCTAGAGATATAGTTAATACATTTCCAGATATAGATGCCGAAACCGAGTTACCAGCACTAGTGCCTAAAGAATCAAAGAAGTTATTTACTGTAACTTTCTTCGATTCAATAGCACTTGTGTTTGCCGGGTTGTCTACTACTAAAAGTAGATCATCACCTGTGACTGCGGTTGTTGCGTTAAGCTCACTAATCTTGGTTGCCATAATTTAATTCCTGTTTTAGCTGTCTGCGAATTGTGTATCGTCAGAAGCATCACCAGTAATTTCTGATCCTGCAACTAAGACTTCGTATTGTACACGTCCTGCTCTGCCACCTGATCCTGCTGTTCTTCTTACCCAACCAGCATGACCTGCGCCTTGTGTTACTCCAACTTCTGCTTCGTCAACACCAAAGACGTTGTTAGCATCTGCGCTAACTTCTGAGGCAGAAACATATACAGGCTTCTCTGATAATGTGTAGTTATTTCCAGCACCTACAGCAGTAATAGTAGCACCTAAAGTACCTGCTACTACTTTACAAGCAGTATTAGAAGTAATAGAAATAATTCTATGCTCCTTATTATTTGCTTTAATGTAGTCACCAACTTTAGCTTCTGTTTGAAACTTAGTTGAAGATCCTGTTACATTACCATTCGCGACAATAGTTACAGTTCCGGTTGATGTTTTGTCATCTGCCATTCCCCATAATGCCATGATACGTCTCCTATTAAATCCTTGTCTATATTTATTTAACTTTATTTGCCACACGGACAAGGTCATTGTGTGACTTTGAAATTGCTACACGTAACTTTCTCTTCATGATTGGTTTCATGGTAGGATGATCGTGTACTTTCAATATTTTATCTATATGATGAGGCTTCACTTTTGCAACACCTCTTCGGAATTTAACGTCTTTGTTTCCTTTTAGGTCTTGCGCACTTCTTAATTGCATAATTATATGACCTTCTGAATCACGACCTTCGCCTCTCTTTGGTCTTCCTCTTTGGCCAGCTACTTCACTGAAAGTTTTGAATTCGATTTTTGAAGGGGTTAAGTCCATTGATCTTTCAATTACTTTCTTTAAAAGTTCGGTTTTGTCTTCATTAGCGGTTCTAAGCGCATTCTGAACTTTAGGGTGAGAAACTACTTTCTTCCCATATTTCTTTTCGATTTCTTTATGAGCTCCGCTATAGTTACCTTGCTTGTATTCTTTCTTGAAAGGTATCTTAGCTGCTTTATTAATATCTTCTTGCATAGCGTCCTCTTCTCTAGTGATACCATACTGCTCAGGTCTTCTTGCATGTTGCTTTTTAAGAGCAGCCATTTTACCTTTCTTAGAGTATGTTCCTGCGCTACTCTGGAATTTTGCTCCAGGATGCATCTTGTATGTCTTCATACCAGGAATGTGATCTTTAATTCTTTTTGTAGCTTGCGGATTATCATCTGCATGGTCAGAAGCATATCTTTTCTTTAACACTTCTGCGGCTGACTTTTCATTTATAGATTGAATAGCCTTATTAAAAAACTCATTCATGTATTCTTCATTTTCTGATGCCATTTTAAATGCCTTTTTAGATGGATAATCTTTATCGCCAGGTTTTGCTTTTGCTTTTCCTGACTCCTTTTTCTTATTTATATAATACCAAAGACCTTTCTTGGCTTTCTTACCATCTTTTGTGATATGAGTATCTTTATTTTCGATAACATATCCTTCTTTCATAGATTTTTTAGAAACAAAGTCTTTAATTCTTTTCTTAGTAGCTGGATCTTTTTGACCTTCAAGAGGTTTACCATCTGGGCCTTTCTTCCATTTATATGAATGAGTCTTACCCTTATCTATAATGATTACGCCTCTAGTTGGTGGTCTTTTTCTAGCCTTTTCCCAATCTTTTTTAGGAATAGAAGCAACTGCTGATTCAGTAGCTTTAACTTTACTTGATTGCATTTGATCAAATGTTTTCTTAGCGTTACCCATTTTAGTGGTATTTTTATTTCCTAAGTATTCGCCTTTTGATTTCTTAGGATCTAATTTACCAGCTGCTCTGTTGATTCCATGGAATCTATTCATTGTCTTTCTAGAAGCTTCGGAACCTTTCTTCATATGTTTCTTTGCAATCTTTTTCTGACCTTTATCGCTAGCACTTAACGATTTTCCTGTGTGATATTGAGCATCATTAGATTTAGTTATAGCATCGCCTACAGCTCTTTTAATATATCTAGATGCTAAACCTTTAGATATTTCATTAACTGGACCTACTAATTCTTCTTTAGCTAATTTTCTATTCTTATCGCCTTGAGCAACCTTAGCTAATTTTCTTCTTCCTGCTTCACCAGCTGAAACACCTTTAGGTCTCATTTGATGTTTTACATTATCGCCAGGAACTCTTTTTTTCTTTTTAAGAAAATCATCTCTTTCTGATTTTGAAAAAGGTCTAGGCCAATCAGAATCTTCAGCAGCTCTTTCTAAACCAGCTTTTCTATTTTTTACTTTTCTTTTGATCTCTGCTCGGTCTTTTGCACCTTCAGGAGAATCATCATAAGGTCTAAAATACTTATCTCTTTGTCTGCCTAGATCTTTTTTAGCTTTATTGTAATAAGAATCTTTTGTAGCATTAGAGATTTCATTTACATCTGGTTTCTCATGTGTATAACCCATTTTTTTGTATTTGATATGATCAGCTTCTGTTTCTGCTTTATATCCTTTACCTGTCTTTGGATCATACATCATATGAGGTTCAAATTTTTCTTCTTCTGAAACCTTTTTCTTAGATCCATTATGATTATAACATGCTTCACCAAAAAGATCTTTAATTTTTTGTACTTCTGCTTCTCTTCTTGCTTGCTGTATAGCGTCAACATCTTCTACATGGAAATCATCTGTTGATGTTCCACTATATCTTGATGCTGTACCGCCATGCATTCTTCTTGCTTTATCTCTAGCAGATTTATCATGCATAGCTGTCACTCTATATTTCTTACCAGTTTTCTTATGAGTTACGTTATAGTGTCTAAAGCCTTCTTTAACGTCTTCTGGTCTCTTTTCAAGCTTACAAGATTCACAGACTTTTTTACCACAGTCACAATCGCAGCTGCAGTATTCTTTATCTTCTTCGTAAGGCATAACACCAGCGGCTTTTTTCTTCATCTCATCTCTGCGATAAGCCATAGAGGTGTTATCGTCTCTTTCGATGTCGTCTTTCTTAATAACCTTTTTTCTTTTTGCCATGTGAATGTACCATCTCTGTATAAATCTTTAATTCTTCAACGGGGATATCTTCAACGATATTATATCCATCTTCAGATTCAAACATAACATCGTAATGTGAAACAAAGTATTCTCCGTTCTCATCTTCTACTATAGTATGCATACCTGGTATACAAGTTCCTTCACCATAGCTTTCATGAGCAACGTGTTTAGCGCAATCATGTTTCATTGCTTTTTCGGCATTATCTTTATTTACATCTTCTGCTTCGCCAAGTTTGCTAGCAGCTTGTCTAATACCTTTTCTTCTTTTGTTTGTTTCAGCGTCGTATTTGGCATCGCTAGATTTTTTATTAGCATCACTAAAGTTGCCAGGATTCTTATCCATGTTCTTGCGAACCATGTCTTTTTCTTTTTCCTTGCTAGTAATTTCTTTCTGAGCTTTAGAAATATATCTCTTTTTCATTTGGTCAGAGATTTCTGCTACGACTCTATCAACTATTGAATTGCCTTCTTTTAATTTGTCATTAGCTTTATCAACAGCTTTTTCCATGTCTTTCTTAATCTCTGGCATTGATTTCTTTTTCTTGTCGCCAGACATCATATCTGTTTCTCTAATGCCTAATTTCTTTTCTTTCTTCATTTGCTCGGCATCTTTGACATCTTTTTTAATAGATTTTACAGCTTTCTCATCGTGCTTGTCACCAGCTTCCCAACCTTCTTCTTTAACTTTAGGAGCAACACCTTTCTTTTTCATAGCCTGATATTCTTTATTAGCTTCGTAATCTTTTTTAGTAGGCTTTGAAGTTGGTTTGCCATCAGCTCCCATAAATCCAGGAACCATTTTTCCTTCTTCGACTTCAGCATCTTCTTTCATAGCTTTAGAAATAGCTTTTCTTTTCTTATGAAGGTATTTGTCTGAACTATCTACGTCGCCATCGTTATCAATGTCTTTATCGGCTCTGTCTTTATGCTTACCTTTAAGTTCTTTTTTATCAACGGGGTCTAATGATTTCTCTGCAATTAAAGGTTCTTTAGGTTCGAATGACGCATTTAATTCACGCATTTTTTGCGTTAAATAATTTTGCGCTTTCTTTTTGAAGTCGTCGCCGTTGTCGCGTTGCTTAAATGTTCTTACTACCTTACCAGTAGCATCTAGTACGTGTGCACCCTCTTCGTCATATTTAATTGAGGGTTTTTTTGATTCTTTCATAAAAGAAGCAACGTCTTTTACCAAAGAGTCAGATAGTTGATTATCATAAAATTTCATGGTTAACCCCTGTTTGTAATTACCTTATTATTTATCAATTCTAAGAGGTTCAATGTCTTGTTGTCCACCCAAAGAACCTATTAAATATATTCTGTCTTCATTTCCTTCATGATATACTGCGTGTTTAAAACCAATATTTAGGAAATAACACTTACCTGGCTCCATAGAATACTCATATTCTTCGGATCCTTTCCAAAAAAGGTTTCTTACGCCTTTTGTACCCTTTAAAGGGATAATAAATCTCACTGCATATGTTGTATTATAGTCTATATGCGGTGGTATTACAGCTCCTGGATGCATTTTAGCATACCTTACTCTAATAATAGGAGCTTTAAATTTCTCTGTTAAATGCTTATGTAATTCGGAATCTTTATAAAAATCGTATGGATCTCCCCAATTATATTCATTTAATAGGTGTCCAGCACGACCTCTTAATTTATCTTTAGGTGATATTTTCTTCCAGCTTTTCTGAGTAAACTCTCTTCTACCTTCTGGAGACATTTCTCCTATATCATCGCCTACTCTTAAATGACCACCATTCTTAGCATTATTATGTTTATCAGGACCAGTTAAACATAAATGTTCTACTGCTCCATAAGAAGATTCTGCTACTTCACCATTTACCGTTGATAATCCTGGTTGAGAAGTATATGGATCTTCCCATGGTTCTTTGCATTCATCTAACCACCTTAAACATAAATCTTTATCTACATGCACTGGCATTTCTGCCATTAATGGAAATTGTCTTTTGTTAAGTTCAAGTCGCATCTTTATCTACCAATCTTATAAATCTACCGCCAATATCCCATGGATGCCATAAATTAATATATGGTTTTTCATGGTGCACTGTATGGAATCCTTCTCCAAAAGTTAAGATCCCAACAATGAAATCACTATGTGGCTTTCCATCTCTATGAGAGTATGAAAATACTAAGGATCCAAATATCTTTGCAAATCCAGCTGGAGCTAGCCACAAATATATTAAAGCAAATGGATCTATTAAAAATAATATAATAGCCCATAATGCTATTAGCTCCCAATAATATTTATGCTGTAACTTATACACGTCATTACGTAACATATCAACCATAAATCTTGGTCTAGGAAACGTATAGACTTGTAAGAAGTGAGCATAGAAATAACCTTTATGTAAAGGCGAATGTGGATCTTTATCTGTGTCCGTATATTTGTGATGCTCTCTATGTGTGGCTACCCATAAAGCAGCTGGTCCAACCATCATTATATGACCAAACCAAGCAAATATATATTCTAACCATTTAGGACAATTAAAAGATCTATGAGATAACAATCTATGATATCCAACTGAGATCCCTAAACAAACTATATTAAAATACATGACAAAGCCTAAAAGCCATTGCCACCAAGTTGCGTACATTATCATCGGAACAATACTTATCATTGCTAGAACCTGTCCGGCTAGCAAAGTATGTGGCATTGTTCTACCCAGTTGCACTTTGTATAATTTCCTCTTTTATCTGATCTAATATTGGATGTGGTTCTGACCAGAACTTCCATTCCAATACTGGTATAGGCTCATCTGCTATACCAAATTTAACAATTTTTTCCACATGTTCATACACAGCATCATGAGCTGCAGGATGTAGATGATATGGCCATCTATGATATAAATGACCCATCAACATAGGATCCACTTTAAATTTAGCATCAGGATATTCTTTTAATAATTCTTGATACCATTTTTTAGCTTCTGCTTCAAATGTTCCACTAGAATTAATTTTCCATGTAGTAAATACATGTTCTAAATCCTTATGACTTTCATTATGACCTAAATGTGTTATAACAAAAGTATTTTCTTCTGCTTCCCATTCACGTGAATACAAATTAAATTGTCTTGCCATATGATCTCTATTAATACCAAAGTGAGCATTTAAATGAACCCAATGCACTATATCTGATTTCTGACCTTCTACAGTCTGATACTTACTTAGATATACTGCTGGGATTGGTCCAAGACCCAATAAGACTTTAGCATGTAAATCATTCCAATTGTCTGGATAGTTAACATGCATCTTATCGAATGCTGGTGCTTTGATTATATTGAGATCAAATTTATCTTTATTCAGGCGCCATTGTTCATCAACCCACGCCGTACTAGCAGACATTTGAGAGAATACCTGAACCTCATGAACTTTATTTAATCTAGAGATCCAGGTGTTCTCAAACACATGATCAGGTAAATGTGGACTAATTTGTCGACATTGAATTATCTGAGCGGGATCTACTGATGAGTCCCCATATATCGCAATTCTCATAATATTAGTTCCTACATTAGCTTTCTGATTTAACTAATGTGAATATGCCATAAGCTAAACCGGCCCACGCTGCCCATTTGGCAAGTGGTCCTAATACGATGATTGCTAGACAACCAGCGATGATGATACCACCATCCCATGAAGTTCTCTCAGCGAATCTCGCTTTAATCCAATTCAAAATATCCATAAGTCCTCCCTTATGTTTCGTATATAAACTTCAATCCTGTAGAAGAAGCTCGCTTTGCAGCATCAATAGCATTATAAACACTAGTGTGAACTTCTTCATCAGTCTTGATAGTATATTTATCTAGCCAATTTAAGATATCCTTTTCTTTAGCTAGATTTTTTAATTTTTTATCTATTAACCAAAAATCTTCAAAATCCTTGGCAAATGCCTTGTGCCCTGCGACTGTTAAGTGCTGTAGATCGTCCTCTAACACCCCTCTATCTACCCCGTAACGTACCGATAACTGGCCTGCCCACCATTTCCATATTGGATAATGAAATTGAGATTCAAAGTCATCAGGCCAATTCATAATTATATCTTGATTTAATCTTTTTGCTATATCAACATTATACCATTGGCTATAATATTCCGCTTCACTGCTAGGAAAAGATATGGCACATTTATAATTAACATCATGTTTTGCTGCCAATTCTTGAATAATATAAATGTATTGCAAAGATTCTTGAATCCATATTGCAGCTTGCTCTTCTTGTTCATATTTAGAAAATTCTTCCCATGCATCTACTAACATTTGATTACGACTATTCATTATAGGTTCTAATTCTGGATGAGCATTTAAAGCATTTTTACGTGTAGCCAATTCCCAATATTGATCGCGTTCATATGTAGTCCACCAAATAAATAAATTTTTTACGCCTCGCATAATAGCTTCTTGTGCTCTTAACATTATCTGTCTATTTGGCCTTCCTGGAAATGCATCATTCCAAGGTTTTAATCCTACATCAGACATGTCGGGCCATCTGTAGTGCAACTCTTCTTTAGGTGGTTTCGTAAAATGGGGTTTGTGGCCACCAGTCCATGAACATCCTGTAAAAAATAATACGTCTTCATCAAAACGTGTAGGCCATATTTTTTGATCTCTTTTTGGTGCTACAGACCAATAAAAATTTCTAATCGATCTCATATCCATATTTCCTTATTAATCTATAATTTAATCTATTAATTCTATCCTTGTGTCTTGGGGTTAAATAAGTTTTAGTTTTATCACCAAACCCTAATTTATTGATCACAGGAATTTCTTTCACAGATATATCTAACTCATTCTTTAAAAATGTTTTGATCTCATCATGGTCTTCTATTTTAAATACTACTAAACTATTAACTCTTAATGTATTGAGCCACCATTCTTGATCTCTTATATAAGTAACTACAGAATTACGATCACAGTTCCATTCGTCGTATCTTTTATCTCCTCGTTCTTCCATCCAATCTAACCATGTATCTAGACTTTTATATCTTTTTTCCATAGATGTTTCGAACTCTATCCAACCATCATTATCAGGCTTCATAGATATGTCTGGATGATCATCTGGATCCAATTGACCAGCAATAACACCCATTTTTATTTTATTTTTATTTTTATGATACAACCAAGAGGATACATGCCATTCCCATGGATTTCTAATTGTCGTGAAAAAGTATTTTCGATCACTTAAAGATTTGTAGACTCTATCTTCAATAAACCTAGGTTCATATTCATGCATAGGTATATGGTGTTGTGTCTTACCAGTATCTGGGTCTTTGGGATATCCAATCCTTCTACCTTTAGCATTGGATTTTAAAACTTCTAAAATAGCTTGAGATCCAGTTTTAGGTATTGCTACATGCCAGAATCTAGTATTATGCTTGCGTGAGTAAATGCCTGTGCTCATATTACCAATTATGTATTATATTAGCCATAATAAAAAATGCACAAATAACATTAATGCAAACAACAAACGTTCTAATGATAGCTACATAATTATCATAGTCTGCTGTCTTCTCATCACTGAAGCTGCCTATAGCATACTTCCATATAGTCCAAATTTTAGTCAACAAAGAATACTCCTATTAAAGTCATACATAAAGCCATAAAGCCTAATACAGATATTTGGATTATTGATGCCCAAAATACTTGTCTCATAGGATGTACTTTTTCTATGTCGTCTAATTTCATCTTTGTGCTTCACCTTGAAAGACACAAACAAATAAAAGACCTAAATGAGATGTATTCAATACTCTATGAAATTCACCTTTCTCTACTAACACTATGTCGCCTTCTTTTACTTTAAATCTATTATCATCAACTTGCATCTCACCTTTACCTTGTGTAAAAATATATACTTCTTCTTGGTCTTTATGTGAATGACCATTAGTAGATTGATTAGCACGTAAAAATGTACTAGAGACAATTAAATCATTTAATGTCTTATTATCTTTTAATAGGTATTGAGAATTATCCTTAATAACCTCGCCACCGATATCAGTTGTCTTTACTTTTTCCATTTGTCCACCTATACCAGTCAGGTTTTTGTTCTATTCGCTCCTTAATACGCTCACGAATTATTTCATAAGCTTTATCATCAGGGGTCCAATCATTCCAATATTCAGGCGGGAATTGTTCTTCACGTATTGCATGTCTATCAGGATCTGCTTTTATCCCTCTACGCAAACATTCCGCTCTCAATTCTTCATGTCTTTTCTGTAAATATTTACCCTTATTATAAAAGAACATTACATGGCCTGCACCCAATTTATATTTCTCGGGGATCCTTATATTAGGTTTCTTTGCATTTATAGATCTTTTTAAAGCAGCTGGAATATGGCTTATTTCATTCCATTCAGCTACTAAATGTTGATCGGATAGCTCACGCACGTCTATTATATTAATACGAGTCATAACGTATATTATATAATATTTTACCGGCCTTGGCCACGGTAACGTTTGATCGATCTTTTTTTGGATTTATTCATTGTTGCGGTAGCGCATTTTACTTTTCTGCCTCTACCGGGACTTCCTTGCGAAGTCGCTTTTTTAGTACCTGTGTGTACTGTATTAAATGCTTTACTCTTGGGCATCCTTTGGTCTCCTCACTATACGATAGCCTCTACGAACTATCTCATTACGAATTTTTTGCTTGACCTTTGGCTTTGTATTATCTTTATTCAATTCTTCGAATAACGAATCAACGCTCATAGTTTTAATATAAGAATTAACCACAGTTACTTTCTTAGTGGTACGATCTATTTGTTTAAAACTCTTTGCAAATTTTGTTGGCATCTTATTCTTCTATTTTTACTATAAGCTTGTTAGCTCCTTTTATCAAACGATGATATAACATCTTAGGTATATTATACGACATTCCTTCGATTAATTCAACAGGTAAAGAACCATTATATTGAAGTTGCCAACCTTGGCCTTCAATTACAGTAACTTTACGTGATTGTTTATCTCGATGCCAGACTAATTCTTTTGAATCAACATCGGATTCAAAAGTTCTTATTTGGCCTTCTTGGATATATGGCTTACCAGAAGAAGCTTCCGCCACCACTCATCCCCAATTGTTTAGCGTATCTAGGTAAACGACATGCCCAATATGCTGCAGAAGTTTTATCTGTTTGAGTAGAACACTTATGTCTAGCTGCAAAAGATTTTCTTGCTTCGGGGTTATTCATTTTAACAGATAAGCCAGACGTGTCACCAAATGTAACTTTCTTTACTCCGCCATCAGGCTTACGTACATATACATAAAACTTTTTAGGTCCACCTCTTTTAGGCTTTCCTATTTCTTGCTTTTTTCCATCACCTCCTTCATCCTCTTCATCCATTTCGACCATTGGTCTTTCTAATGGAACTTGTCTCCCTTCATACTCAGCGTATTCAGGTTCCTCTAAGGATTCAGGAATGTCTTCAAAAGCCTTATTAATATTCTCAGACATCTTTAAAAATTCTGGTTTAGCAATCTTACCATCCTTCTTAGGTGTGCCATCTATTACTTGTGGATCTTTAGATGGTGTTTGTCCAGGAGTATCTTGTCTATATTTTTTAGCGATAGCATCTGTACCAATTTCTAATGCTTCAGCTACTTTCTTAGCTACTGCTGTAGCAATTGCATACTTAGCTGAATCAGGTAATGGTTGATTCTTACGCTTCATTGCTTTGACGATTTCTTCTTTCTTTTTCTCTTCGCCAGGTGTCAATGGTCTTTCAAAGAAAACTTCAGGCATAGTCTCTTCATTATAGCCAGCGCCAAATGATCCTGTGCCACCAGGCCACCAATTAGGACCATCTAAATGATCGTTTGCTTTTTTAAGACCTTTCTTAATTTTCTTTTTATCTACAGGACCGCCTTTATCAACTACACCATGCTCTATATCTCTCTTAGCTTTAAGAGCTTTGTGTTCTGGTCCTCTTGTAACAATATCAGAGTCTTTAGCTTCAAATTGTTTAGACTTCATAGAAGCTTCAGATGGTGTCTTTTCTGGATCCGGATCTGCAACTTGCCCTTTTGCTCTTTCTCTGTATGCTTGTTTAACTGCTGCAGGCGATACACGCTCTACAGACTTAATCATATCTGCTTTCTTTAATATTTTACGTAAGCCCACTTTGATTTGACTTGGTGAACTTTGTTGGATGTAAAATACTGGTAAACCCTCTACTTCTACCCTAAAGTACAACTCAGATAATAATTCGAATTGTTCATTAACTGATTCATATTTGCCCTTACCTATTTCTACTTCTTTTTTAGGGGCTTTAACAAATTTAATTTTACCATCAGGCATTTTCTTTTTAGTCATCCTGAAATCAGCTCTGCGTTCAACATCTTCCTTTTGAGAACGTTTTTCAGCTGTTCTTCTTTTAATTTCGTCTCTGGCTTTTTGTTTAAATTGAGCATTAGCTCTGGCTTTTTCTTTAGGTGTAAGTTGTGCACCTCTTTTCTTAATGAAAGTATTATCTACTTCAAAGCCATTTCCAGAGACCTCTGAGGACTCACCTGATAGTCTTTTATCTAATTTTTTACCAGCTTTTGCAACGCCATCATATCTGTTATCAACCTTTTTAGGGTGCATGCCTTTATGACCTTTAGCGTTAGAAGCTTTACTGATATAACTAACGAGAGTATCAGTGCTAAGTTCTTTTAACATAGCATTAAATTCTTCATTAGCTTTCTTAGCTCTAATTTCTTTTACTTTAGCTGCTGCATCTTGCCTAGCATGTCTAATTGCTATGCTCTTTAATTCTTTCTCTTGCTTTTGATCTGTAGCTTTAGTATTTTCTTGAATATAGGAATTAACCATTAAGAAACCTGATTGCTCAGGAGATTGCTGACCAGTTGGGTTATTGTATCCTTCTTCATAAGCTAATTTTAACTCAGTTAATGGAATATCATTCTTCTCTGATTTCTTAAGTAAGTTAGCTTCTGCTTTTTCAGTTAATGAAATTCTATCATCAACAATCTTATCTAAAAATGATTCGATGATAGTATTTAAATCTTGTGATTGTTTTATATCTACTTGCCAGCCGTATTGCTCTGCAATGTAGTTTTCGAATTTGATATTAAGATTTATTGACTCTGATGCTGCGCTTCTTCCTGCTTTTCTCATAGGTGTCTTCTTCTTAGCTGCACCACTTCTTAATCTTCTTAATCTTTCCATCTCTGCTCTTTTGACACGAGGTAGAAGCCTTCTAGCTATTTTACCGATGATATGTGATCTTTGAGATACTCTTTTATCGATAATCATTTTTTCTGAAGGGCTTAATGAATTATATGATTTACCTTTTGGACCTGCTAATCTTTGTCTTAATATTCTTCTAGCAGCTCTTCGTGATCTTATTTGTAATCTTCCTTTATCAGCCATTCTTCTTGCTACACGTGCTCTAGCAATTCTAATTTTATTTCTGTATCTCTTCATTAAGATACCACGTCTTCTTCTTTGAAGAAGTGTTAATGGCTTTCTAGCTTCATCTAAATCAATAGGACCTAATCCTTCAGCATCAAGTTCTTCTTGTAACTTCATACCAGCTCTTATCATACCAATTATGATATCTGCCATTGATTTAATGCTAGGTGGTAATCCTCTCTCGAATCCTCTGAGGTCTTTTCTTGCTGCCATGTCTCTCATCTTAGATGCAGACATACCTCTAACTCCAGCATCGTCCGGATCTCGAGTACCAGCAGAAACTACTTTAATGGATTCGAACTTATAGTCTCTTCCATTGTATGTCTCAAGCAACTTCTTAAATTCTGCTACTCGGTCCGAACCGACGACCAGTACGACATCAGTATACGAGCGCTGCAACTCTTTCATTATTTGTATAATAGTACGCGATCTGGATTTTACAACAAGCCTAGGACCAAACGCTGCTTTAGCAAGCTTTAGTTTTTCGTCATAGGAGAGCGGATTTTTTTTAGAATCTTGGGAATGAGACAAGTAGATTAAAGGAGTAGCACGTAATTGGCGTGCGACCTTCACCAGTTTTTCTGTGAGAGCTAAATGACCTATTGTTGGCGGATTCATTCTTCCGAATGTAAATACCGCAACTTTACCTTGAGCTTCCTTTAGGGGATCTTTATCCTTTGGACGGATTTTGATCTCATCTTTTTCTTGACCAGTCATGGTCTTTTTGATTTTTGCTTTTTTAATATCTACCATATTTCATCAGGGATTGTTTTATAACCTTACCTGCCTCATGTTTGTGGTTTGCCTTATGGCCTTACACGATTATATTTATATAAAAAGTGACTTTAACGTCTTAGATCCGTTTGCCAACCTTTTATCACGTCTGGAGAGAAATTAGCGTAGCTAAACTCTAGTCTATCTACTAATTTTACTGCTCCTGATATCCTGTCAATAGCGACATAACCTTCTTCTCCAGTTATTCTCCATCCTTTATTTGTTTTTAAGAATGTCTTTAGCTTAGAAGCTTGATTCATCTTATTAATAATAAGTAATTTAGCTTCTACAATATACATTTGTAATGCATACATAGCTGCTATCTGAGAAGGAGCTGTATTAGCCATCCATTCTTTGACAGGTTTAAATTTAAGAGCAAACTGACCTTTACCTCGATCAGTCTTTCTCTTTGCTAATTCTTTCTTCTCATAATCAAGAAGATAGTTGATTAATCCTTTAGCATGTGCATTAGGATTTTTAATCATAACGCCTTTAGTTTTTATAAGTCTATTCTGATAGACCTTTAACAAGCCATTTAAATCTTTATTGTTAGCAATAAGATTAAGCGATCTGGCATTTACTTTCCTAAAGGCTTTACCAGCTTTGCTTAATGCTTGTGTTACTGCTTTTGTTTCATCTGCTGTCATTAACGCATTACCTGAAACATCATTGAAATCAGCATCAGCCATAAAGACATCTCTGATCTTATCTAGCTTCTTAAGGTTTATTCCACCAAAGGAGGCTGACATGGACTCGAAGGAGCTCCCGGAGTATGCTGTATGCCACACCACACCCATAGAGGAATTTCGGATTCGTTTTCCCAATGATGAATTATAAGGTACAGCATATACGATTGTGTTAGGATGAAAAGTAATATACTTAATGCCACCCACAGTTGCAGTTTTGAGATCACTTGCAGTGTATAAGAAGTCACCTTGGAGAACACCATCAAATTGCATTCCTTTTAATTTCTTTAATGCAGTTTTTAGTTTAACGGAAAGATCACCAGAAGTATCTGCATCTACTTCGGCATCTGTTTTATAAACCTTAGGCGTCTTATTAAAGATGCCTTTCTTAGCTACAAAGAATTGACCATCGCTAGGATCCTTACCAACAAATATAGCTGGTGCTCCATCCCATTTAATTGTAGCATTAATCTTTTGCTTAGAGTATCCTGATAATGAATCTCTTAATTTAATTAAGAACTGAATAGATTGACGTGCACCATCAACTCCACCATCAAAGACAATATCTTCTAAGTGCTCCATATGAGTATTTTTTTGTTCCATTATTGTAGCAAATCTTTTCATATTAATATTTCTTCTTAAAGTCACACATCATTCTTGTTGGATAACCATCGCCACCTTGACTATCTCTTATATTCAATTTAAAGTCATAGTGTTTAGATGACATAGTTATATCTATTCTTTTACCATTACCACCCATACCACCATAATGAATAGTATAGGCTCCTACTCTGGACGCACTTCTTAAATATGAATCATTACAAACATAATCTTTTACGCCTGATGGCATTTCATGCAATACATGATAGCCTCTACCAATACCTGTTGCTAACAATTTTGTTAACTTACTATTAGCTGACTTCTTAACTTTAAATCCTTTTCCTAATGTACCATTAAAGATAGCACAGAAGTCTCTACTATTAATACCAAACATATCTAAGAGAGCTTTACCTTCTCTATTTTTTATTTGTCCAGATTTTATTTCTGTTGTCTTTAAATATTTTTTTGTACCAACATTAAAGAAAGAAGTTGTGCCACCTAATTTTAAACTTAGATATATCCAATCTCTATGTTTAATCGACCACAATGCCATATCACCCAATATTGGTCCAATATCTAATTTAACACCTGTGCCTGGATGATTTCTTATAACCCAGCCTCCGCCGATAGGTGTTAATGGTCTTTTCGTATTAGCTGCTCCCATATCTTTTACAGGAGAAGATTCGCCTGATGCAATACCAAATGGACCATATAGCTTGTTTAACTTTTCTATAACCTTTACATACTTATCATCTGATACAGTCTCTCCAGCATACCATTGTTGAAATGCTTTAGAGAATCTTTTCTCAAATGCGTTACCACGGTTATTGACACCTCTATTACCTGAGGATCCATTTCCAAATTTAAATTTAACGTTGCTTGCGCCAACTCTTCTAGGTAGATCACCTATATTAAATTGACCTTGTAAATCTCTTGTGACGTTTACCTTACTAGGTACTTGTTTATCGATATTGATAGGTGTTTTATGACTATACGTTTGGCTTAGAAATTCAAAGGCTCTTTGAACCTCTTTGATTCTATCTTCATTAAACTTGCTACCAGCCTTGAGTTCTTTCTCAATAGACGCGGTAGATTTAGGAAAAAAGTTATAAGCCATGTTACTATATACCTATCTAAAATACTTGCGCATATACGCGCGTATATGAGCTCTAATGCTATGATTTATTGCCATCTCTATCCCTATTTCTTGAATATGATAGCCAGCCTGTTAATATATATTTATCCTCTTTTAGATCTGGGGCTGCTCTGTGTCTGTGTGTATACGAAGCAGGCCAATATATTAATGTTCCTTTCTCAGGTTTTACATCTAACTCATAATGTTTAAATTCAGTTTTACCACCTTTGTTGACTGTATTAAGATAGACCATAAACACGCCCATTCGGTTACTACTATATTCACCTCTACCTTGTTCTGTATGCCAACTGTAAAAACCACCATCTGGATAAGACCATTGTATTTTAAAGTCTTCCATAAACAAGTCTTCGAAAGCAGCTCCGCCAATTTCCCATTTCTTAGCGTAATGCTCCCACTTGTCTTTTAATATAGCTCTAGCTTTATTATTCAACTCTTCAGCTGAGCCATGATTAACAGCAAAGATACTTACATCATCTCTACCGTTTTGTTTATTAACTGTGCCAAATTTTTTATGCTTCTGTTTAAACCATTCTACATAGTCATCACATAGTTCATCAGAAAATGCTTTTGGATATATTCCAATAAAGTTCGGCACTACTTGAACCTCAAGTTCAATAACCCATCAGATTGTTCTACATGAATAAATGCATCTCTCCAACGATTAACATCTATACTAATAAACTTAGATCTGAACTTAGGCTTCTTAGCATCTGATACTGGCTTCACAACCAATAGATTATCTACATCACCACTCTCTGCATACTTATCAAATATATCAGGTGTAGTAAAATTAGATCCCAACTTTTTAAGTTCTAGTCTACATTCAGCTACTTTAATATCATACCCGATATGATTGTCTACTCCGAACTCTGCTCCATCATCATAGAAACATAAAAAGAATTCACCAGGACCAGCTTGAACTTTACCAGGTCGATAATGCATTAATGCGAACTCAGTCATTTCATAAAAAGGATTCGATGTAATATTATCATCAATAAGATCACTTACGTCTTTAAGATCCCCACCGGTATCTATATTAGTAATCTTATGTTTCTTAACCATACTCAAAAATTCTAAAAGCAATGTTTCGCTTTCATTGTGTTCATGAGCAAAGCCTAAAAACAAACCTGTCAATTCACGTGCAGCGATATTAAATAATTTTGAATCAGCAAAACCAATTCTGTTATCTAAAATATCTTCTATCGCATCTCTAACTACTGAATAATCCATACAACCTCCTAAGCAGCAATTAATTGTTTAAACTCACCTTCCATTTTATATGGAAGACCTAAAGAATAACAAATGTATCCAGCATCATATTCTTTTTCTAGACCTTCAGCCTGTAAGATCCATCTGATAGCAGCCTCACGAGATCCTGCCATCTCTAAATATTTAGCAACCTGCTTTTCAAAGTCAGCTGTGTTTCTAGCATACATTTCATCCATACGCTTGTTCTCAGCTTCGATAGCATCGCTAATTCTATCAGCCTCAGCCTCTAGCTCAGCCATAGTCATAGAATCAAAATCGTATCCACGATTTCTGAAACCATAAGCATCCTTATGACCATCATAAATGAAAGTAATAAGATTCTCTCTCTCGAGCTCAGCCACAGTAGAGATACCTCTCTCTACCCAATAAGCTTCATCTTCAGGATAAAGCCCTGCAGCTCTGCCTGGAGCTTCGTTAATCCAAGCTCTAGTCTTAGCGTTCTCCGCCTTGATGTGTGCTAATAGTTCTTTCATGTTATGCTACCCTCCTAGCTAAAATATCTTCTTTATCGAATACTGCAAAGAATATTGGCTTAGGTCTATCTACGCCATTTTCATCTTGCTCAACTTCGTCTTTTTTGAATCTCATTAAAGACGCACATGATTTAATGCCTTTCAGATCTTTACCAGATATACCGTCGATTGAAAGAGCTTGCTTAAATGTGCAAACTTCTGAAACACCAACTGCTGATAATATCTCTGCGTTAGCTCCTGTGTATTCGTACCCGCTTATAAAGTTTTTCATATTTTCTCCTAATCTTCTATATTATTATTATATCACAAAACCGATTAAAAGGCAACCGGTTTCGTCACGAAACTTTATAAAATATACAGAGAATTTTTTAGCTTAGTTGAGAGAAAATGTTCGACTTTAGCATGAATTAGATACCATGCAGAATCGGTATGTAAGAAGTGTTCTATAGGAAATAGAGCATCTGTAGTAGGTTTTAGTGTGGTTTTTTGCTTGTTTTTCCTCTCAAGTTCCCATGGGAAGTCTATATCCTTTAGTCTTTTTACTTCCCAATGATCTTCCCATATGTCTGGAATCGTATATCTAAGGTCTTGTCTGAGATGATAATCTAGTGGATATCCATTATTATAATGACCCCATACCTCTTGCAAAATAAATGATACATTCATATCCATATTAAGCATGTCATCATACTTACTTTTATTGACGCCTTCTTCAACTAGCTTATAAGTAAGTATGTTATCAGCTATCATCACATGAGCAGAATAAAGTATATCTTTTAATGGACGATATACCCATATAACATTCTCATGTAGATTTTTTAAGATATCATCGACATGATCATATTGATACATCACTGCATTTAAAATAGAAGTGGATCCATGCTTAGGTGGAATTATAATAGACGTCTGGTCTATATCAACTCTAACACCCTGTTCTAATTTACTTAGAACTCTGACTTCTGATTTTTGTTGCTGAGATCGATTCAATTTCTTTATCCAGTGTTTCCTGTTCTATTTTATATCCAACATCACGACCATAAGTTATATGTGTAATATTTGGAACACTTATAATCTCATAGTCAACAGTGTGTTCATATCCTTCTTTAGCTAGCTCGGTTATTATTATAGCCTTCCTAGCATCAAATGAATATGGATTGCTTTCAGAGAAATCACTTTCTCTTAATAATACAGCTACTTGACCAGTTTTGGAAATTGCTCTTTTAAATAATTCTGTATGCCCTTTATGCCACGGCTGGAATCTTCCAAGGAGCTGCGTAGTTGGTTTAGATCTATCCATTCCTTTACCTCAATGTCTACTTTGGTGGGCATCCTGAATATCTTATTAGTATCTTCATACCTGCCCTCTTCGATAGTATTCATCCAAATTATATAATCTGCTTTTGCCATATCACGGAATTGTTCTCTAGGAGCTACAAAGTCCATAATACCATAAGGTACTCTTCCCATTCTCAATGCTTGTATCATTCTACCATGTTCACTAAAGTCCCAATCATCATGGAACTCTCTCATAGCATCTGCATTATAATGAGGAAGACAGAAGTGATAAGCAAGCTCTCTAGCTAAGGTAGTTTTACCAGAACCAGGTAACCCGCATATTAATATCTTCATCTTTCGTTATTCTTTTTTACAGCCTCTAATACTTCACTAGTAGTCAGTTTGCTGAAATGACCATAATCTTTAGGAAAACATTTTCCACCAAATCCTCGTTTGCCATCCGGCCCTGGAACGTGCCAATGCGATGCGCCTAACTGAGTATCATTCTCTAACATTAATCTTAATGTATCATAATCAAACCCTTGAGCTTGAGCTATATCAAAAAGTATATTAGCAAAATTAACTTTGTGTGCTAAGAATGCATTCCTAGTTACTTTAAATGCAGCAGACAATATAGGTGTTGTCATACGAACAGACATTAAATCTCTTAGACATTCATACTGTAACCAAAATGCAAATTTACTTTCACTCTCATAACCTACTATAGGTTCTACTTGAGGATGATCTATATCTTCTTTCCAACGATTCTCTCTTAAAAATTCTGGCCAAAATGTAGCTCCTTCAAATTCACTAACTTGATCTGGACCTACGGTGCTTCTTATAATTTGTTCACCATCATACTTGTTAAATACTTCTTTCAATATAGAAAGATCCAACTTACCATCTTTACCTGGATTAGTTGGCACACATAAAAATACGTAATCCCACTTGTCATTCTTTAACATAGGGAGCATTACGTTTGGATCCACTAGCTCTGCAACAGTGTTACAATACTTCTCTAAAAAATATTGTGTAGCTCTACCTACAAAGCCGTATCCAACGATTAACGTTTTCTTTTCCACTAATATTTACTCCACACTCTTTCGTGCATATAATAAATTATCATCTTACCAAAGAACTCAACTACACCTATGTTTAGTGCTACTGATATATCTCCTATAAAGAAATAAGCTACTGCTATTGTTGTGCATGTTGCTATTATTCTCCAGCTAAATGTTTTTAAGATTGATTTTGTTCTGCTATCCAATCATCTTCGCCATGATACGTCGGCGCCCCTTCAAGAGCAGCCTTTGCTGCCCACATTACTTTCATTATTTTTTGTTTACAATAGAAACCATTAAATCCATCAATCATTGGATCGTGCATAACTCCTTTCCATTGTTCTAGTTGATTCTCAATTGTATCAACTCCTGCTTTCTCAATATAAGGCATATCTACTCCTATACAAATTCATTAAATTTAGTTGTTAATGATTCTCCAGTACTTGATTGATCAAACACTGGTACATCTTCTATTATATCATCTTGTGCATTCTGCTCAACATCATATAATCTCATTTTAGGTCTATCTACTCCAACCACAAATCTTCTATTAAAATTAGGATCCGAATATCTATTCTTTAATTGCTTAATTAATAACTGTGCCAAGTCTTCTAATTCTTCTGAACTAATAATAGCAAACATAAAGTCTGCTGTAGCTGGCAACCCAAAACTTTCTGATGTATCTTCTAATCCGATATCGCTTGATGTAAATCCTTGTCTATTTGTTTGTGTAGCACTAACAACAGGAACATTAAATTCTACTGCTAATCCTCTTAACTCTTCTGCGATAGCCTTAACATAAGTATAACTATTTACTGCAGCTCCTTTCATTCTACTTGAGCTACAAATATTTAAATAATCAATATAAATTATATCTGGTTTAAATTGTTTCTTTAATTTTAATTCATTAAGCAAATGTCTAAAGTGTCCTACGTGAGCCGAAGCTGTAGGATATTCTTTAATAATTAATCTACCATTTGCCTTTGTTGATGCTCTACCCATTTTCTTTTCAAATGCATCTTTAGGTAACATCTTCAATTCATCTATTGTTGTATTCAATATATTAGCATCTATTCTTTCTGCAATCTTTTCTTCAGCCATCTCCATTGTAATATACAATACATTATAGCCTTGTAATATATTTGCAGCTGAACAATGACACATGAATAAACTTTTACCAACACCTGTACCTGCTAAAGCTATATTCAAAGTCTTCTTACTTAATCCACCTTTGGTAACTTTATTTAAATAATCCAAATCAAAAGGAATCTTCTCTTCCTTCCTCTTATAAAAATCAAATCTCTTCTCTGCATCATCTAACCAATCATGACCAATATGATTATCAAAAGATACAGCCAATGCTTCTGAAAGCATCTCAGGTATTGCGTGTTCGGTCTCTTGGGATTTACCATCTATGATTTGAATACTATCCATGATAGCATTATAGATGGCTTTATCTTGACAGAATCTTTCCGTTCTATCTAGGATCCATTCTGCTTCTTTTTCTTCTGGTTCTTGAAAGCCTACTATTGTATTGCTTATCTCAGCAGACTGTTCATCCGATATATTCTTTAAATTTTCGAGCTCTACTAATAAAGCATTCTTTGTAGGTGTAGCATTGTATTCAGTAAAATAATTTTCTACTAAATTGTATATGCTCTTATCGGTTATGTCAGCAAAGTATATATCTTTCAAAAAAGGTAAAGCCTTACGAGCATAGTCCTCATTGAATATTAAATGCTGTAATATATTTTTTTCCATAACGATATTATATCAAATTAAAACTAATAGTGCAACGGTTCAATCCTTGATTAGCATTCTTTATTTCTGGAACCGTATGCTCTAACCACGATGGCCATATTAATAAATCACCTTCACTAGGATGTATCTCTACAAATTGAGACCACCTAGTATCTGAAAATGCATTTGTATCCCAAGACTGTATTAATGTCTCTAAGGGATGTTTGAATTGAATAGATCTGGACCCTTGTGGTACATTAACATAAAAGGTGCCTGCGAATAAAGCATTAGGATGAGCGTGCCAACAATGGTGGTTTTGAAATCCGTATAGATTCCACCACGCATTGACTTCTGTGAACACTCTATGTGTTCCGGTTGCTTTTCTGAACTCTTCTCCAAGGTCAAATATCCTTCCTTTTAAATTTTCCCATTGGATCCCTTCCATAGGATCTTCATCATAATAAGAGGTATATTGTTCTCGGTCTGGACTTCTAGCTAATCTTAACTTCTGTATAGTATTAAGAAGCTTCTGATTGTCCACCCTGTTCGCTAGCGACTCCCTCAACATCGGAATCGGAAATAGATCCTTCATCAAAATCTCCACCATACATAAATTCTTTTCTTGCAGCCTTATCTATAAGCTGTAGTAAATCATCAGTAAAGTATTTCTCAGGATTCTCATAAATGGATTTAGCATATAGCTTTGTTCCATCTGGCATTTCGAATCTTGTCGCTATCTTCTTAATGATACCATACTTACAAGCAAGATCAAGTAAACCATAATATCTATCTAAGCCTTTCTCAAAAGATAATCTTACTTCTACTTTCTTATTCTCTTTTGATAGTCTTGACTTATATGTTGTGCAACTAATTAAACCACCAACAACATCTGTTCCTTCTTTATCTTTCTTCTTAGTAAGCATAGCAATTGTTGATGCAGCATACTTTAGACCTGAACCACCACTGACTTCCTTCAAAGGAATGTATTGACCAACCATTGTATATACATGATTAGTAACTAGCATAGGTATTTTAGCCTTAGCTAATTTCAAAGTCAATACTCTAAAGGTCGCTTTAATCAATTGCGCCTTTGTCATATCTCTAGTCTCAGCACCTGCTGAAGAGTCTTCCATCTCTTTTGTAGTAGATAAAAGACCTAATGAATCCAAAACAAACATCATAGGAGGTCTACGATTCTCAGGTGTTTTGGAAAATTGATCGATCACATTAAGTGCATGTGTTCTAAAATTTTGAATGGTATCAGGTTCGGCAAGGATAACTCTTTCGGTATCAATACCTCTCTTCTCCATCATATCTTTTGTAACTGCAGCCTCTGTATCATAATATACAACCCCTGCATCCGGGTTGTCTCTCAAGAACGCTTGGACAATACCCAAGACGAAAAACGTTTTACCAGTGGCACTCTCACCAGCAAATGCGGTAACCTTATTATTAGGTACCCCGCCGTATATACTACCAGATAGCTGAGCATTAAGAATATAACTACCGGTGTCAATAGTACCAGTAAACTCAGCTGAACCAGTTCCGTCAGCAGCGATGACTGTATCTTCATCTTTCATGTCCTCAACTAAATTTCTAAAAAAATCACTCATAACAAACTCCAAACATTTCTATTATTATATAACACTGTTACCTCAATGTCAACTCTTGTTCATGTAAACAGCGTCTAATGCATCACTAAATTCTTCAATCTTATCTAATCTATTTGGCCAATAGATATAATCCTTATCTGGATTCTTTTTAAGATTATTAAGTAATGGTTGCACCATATTATATAGTTTTGCAAATCTATCTTCCAGATCCGAAGCTGATGTAGAAGCAGCCGTAGCTTCTTCTTTTGCACTTTGAACTACTTCTAGTTCATCTGCATCCATAGCTGAGAATCCAAAATCAAATGAAAAATCATCTATCTTAGCCATTGAAAAAATCCTCCAACGTTGATCGTTTCTCAATCTCCCAACCTATAGCATCAAACACAGACTTGATAGGTTCTACAAAGCTCTTATCGAACTGCATATCATAATCGATATACTTATCTAAACCTAACTCGTGTGGTAGGTAACCTGGCGTAGCTACTACATTCTCTCTTATAGGATTCGGTAACTTGAGATAACAAAATTTTACTTTATCACCATCCATAACTGGGCTATGTCTTGTTATATTTTTTTCTGCCAGGTAATGATTATACAACAAGGCACCTCTCACATGGATTGGTGTTCCCTTTCTATATATTTGAGAGGGATCTAAATATTTATGCAGACCTTTACATCCACGAGGGAAAGCAACATCACTAAAATCTAAGGTCCTAAATTCTTCTCTTTTATTTTCGAGATACTCAATTACACCTTCTTGACCTTTATCCATCATAATAGTAAAAGCTTCATTAATATATTTTCTAATGACAGCTGGTGTACTTGATCTTACACTCTCTAAGCCCATAACTTTAAGCTTTGGCTTTTTATATCTAACACCTTCTTCATCTCTAAGGTTTAGGATATATCTTTTCTTAGCGGTCCATACACCTTTATCAGCAATGGCTTCACGCTTCATAAACATCTTATTAGCATCAGCATTTACATAATTAGCTAATATCTCATAACACTTATCTATCTCAGGTTCGAATTGGCTTTGTACAGCTTGATCTAAAAACTCTACAACTTTATCTGCAGGTGCTTCTCTATCTCCAAAAGCTTTCTTAACCAAATCATCCATAACAACATAAATGGAATCGGTATCAATAGCCAACACATAATCTTTATCTTCGGATCCTAACAACTTATTAAGGTATTGATTGACAGCATGCTCTACCCATCTAATGGATAATTGACCACCTTTAGTAATACTCTCTGCATACTTAACATCAAACCATCTAAAGTATTCATTACCTAAAGCACCATAAACACTATTCAATTGAATCTTCTTAGCCATCTGCATATTCTTACATCTGGATATTTCTTTTTCTAATTCAGGTGTAGGATTCTTTTCATATTCTTGCTTGGCTTTAATCATTCTCTGCTTCCAGACAACTCTATCGTTGTACATCTTATTCATAAGATAAGGAAGGAATCCTTGGAAGTCTTTTGTATATACATCTCCACTAGGAGCTAATACTTGATTCTCTTCTTCTAATTGTTGCTTGTGCTTATCAAATGCACCACCAATAATATCTTCTATTGATGGAGCTTCTCCAATCTTACCAACCCAAGTCTCAGGTGATATATTATATTGTTGGATCAAATGTGGATAAAGACTATTAAGGTCAAACGATACAACCCAATTATGCATACCCTTCTCAGGTTCTTTTACATAAGCACCTTCAATCTTATTATCTTTATGTCCAATCTTTAACTGAGGTACGACAATACCTTTATCAGCTAAATGGTTATGGATAATAAGATCCCACATTCTTAAAGATGTAAAGCAATCTTGATAATTAACTTTAGCATCATAAGCTATTGCATAGACTTGTTCAATCAATCCCATCTTATCATCAAGCTTGGTAATCAACTCAACGTCTTTAATATTATAATCTATAAATTTTTCCCAATCATTTTTATAAAGATCATACAAACTATCTTGCTCAGAGTAATCTAATTTCTTTTCACCCAATTCTATACTTGCAATATTATCTAAGCTATAACTATCTCTCATTTGGAAAGTAAACTTTTTATACAATTGCATATAATCCAATACCGATACACCTAATGGATCGAATAATTGTTCTTGCTTACCTCTAAGCGTAATGGATCTTTCTCTTAGTTGCTCAAATGGAGATAGCTTCTTAGCCATATCTTCACCAAGCACTCTTGTAATTCTATTGATCATATAAGGAATATCAAAGAACTCAATATTCCAACCTGTAACTACATCAGGATCGATTGCTCTCCAACAATCTAAAAACTTCATTAAGAGATGTGCTTCACTATCACATTTAATATACTTAACATCATCTCTCTTAGGTGTATAGTCTTGACAACCTAATACTACATATTGCTTTTTAAATTCAAAGCCGATGGCGTTGATGGGTTTTTCTGCTGCTTGAATATCTGGAAATCCCTCATCAGCCGCCACCTCAATATCAATATTGACTACACGTATTAATTCAGGATCATACTTGAGTTCACCTTTATAATTATCATTGATCCAAGTATAAGCGAAGAATGGCAAACCATAGACTTGCTTGCCCGCTATATCTTTATTATCCTGAATGTATTTGTTTGCGTATGCTGGAGTATCAAAGTCCTTGCGAGTCACATACTTACCCTGCAAGGTTGTGTATTCAGTCTGATATCTTACTGGTCCTGTAAACAAATAAGGTCTACAAGGCTCTACATATGAGAACTTCTCACCATCGTCATAACCACGAATAAGGAGCTTCGAGCCCCTTTGCTGTACATTAGTATAAAATTTCAAGCAGCACCTCACACATAATAAAATATATTATATAACAAAATTGAATTAATGGCAACGATTAATTGTGCGTAGCTTCGTGATCAAACTCGGAACCTACTACAGTTCCCATTCTAAGCCATAAGTAGTCTTTCACTTTGGCATCTAATCCTGAATCAGCTGAAATTGCTGATCTCAATGCATCCCAATCTTCGGCAACTGCAGCTGTAATGGTTGCTGCTGAGATAGTTCCGAAATGAGCATAGATAGCTAATTGGTGTTGAATGAAGGCTGGTATGGATCCAAAATTAGAGATCGCATTACTAGCTTCTGTTTCACATGCATTGGCCATAGTCTCATCAATAGTATTTGAATTACCTAGAGATGTGTCTAAGCTTTGGATTTCAGATATTAGTATGTGTTGTATGATTGCCATATTATTATTTATAAGAAAGAGGGCTTACGCCCTCTCTCAGGTCTTAGATTATTCAGCTAAGAAAGATTTAACTGATACGTCCTTACCAATTTCAATTGCCTTAGGTTTCATCTCTTCTGGAATCACCTTAACCAATTTAACTGTAAGTATACCATCAGCTAGATCTACACGTCTCACTTCAACATCTGGAGCTAATACAAAGTTCTTTGAAAAGTTCCTACCAGAAAGACCTCTGTGGACGAAACCTTCTTTATCGGAATCTCCTTTGTCACCAGAGATTGTAAGATTGTTTTCTTTCATCTCAATGGTAATATCTTTCTTAGTAAATCCAGCTACACCCATTTCAATCAGATAATTTTCATCATCCTTCTTGATAATGTTGTAAGGTGGATAATTAGATGTTACGGACTTAGCGTGTTCTAGTTGATCAACTAGTCTGTCTAGTCCTATTGTGAACGGGCCGAATGACCCGAAAAAGTCGTCATGTATTCTAGTCATGATTTTCTCCTTATTAAGCGAGTTTATACGTAGACCTCCCCATGAGCATCTACATTATTATTTATATATTATAGGGCCTTGTGAAGCAAAAATCAACCGATTTTTTACTTTTTCTTACCTATATTATATTTCGCAATCAATTCCCACTCACCTTTCTGGCTGTGTGGAATGATCTTGATCTTGTTTACTGACGTAACTGGATCCTCTACTTTCTTTGGATCCACGATTTTTACTAAGCCCCAATCTTGTAGTAGCTTAGTTATAGTATTTCTTCTACCTTCGTCTTCTTCTGTAAAATCTGTTGGCTTACCGTCAAGCCCAAATAACTCTTTAAAGTGCACGATATAATACTTACCCTGCTTGTGCAGTATGTGGCAAGATTGGAATAGTGTATTGTTCTTTCTAGAGGCAACACCAATTCTGGTTAGTGTTTCTCTTACTTTAAGGAAGTCGTCATCTTTGACAAGAGTCACTTCTATCATATTGTCTATTGAGGTCATTATCATTCACCCTTATAAAATTTCTTCTTCAGTTCAGCTATCTGTTCGATAGTTAATATCTTCATGCATTCTAAAGCTTTAGTTCTATTATATTTATAATATTGCATGATTAAAGAAAGGGTTTCGTCCTCTTTATTCTTATGCCACTTGCTAAATCTCTTTCTAGGTCTGATACCATAAAACAAATAATCATATTTCATCTTATTATCCATATCAGGTCTTCTATTGACCTCATTGGCTTGCATTACTGTATCAGGGAAATAACTAAACGCTCTATTAACTATAAAAGCATTATACGCATCCTCTGATTGTTCATCAATCATTAGATTAGCTTTCTTAAAGTTAATACTATTTACATATTCAAATGGATTACTTGAACTCACAATTCACCATTACCTCAGCTAGGCAGGCGACTAAATTCAATTCTTGATCTGCTACGAATGCAGCCTTATATTGATAATCTGCCAAGGTCAAACATAAAGCTGGAACGGATCCTGCTTTCATGATATCACTGCTAGCATTATATAACTTTCTAAATATGGCATTAACATCGTTATCCATATTACTTGCAACCCATTTACGAACTTCTGTAAAGTTCTTCTTCTGCATATGACCAACCAATTCTTTGATCGAAGTCTCTTGAAGGTTAGCTAGGATACCTGCATCAATAGATCCGGTAGCCGAATACCTTTGCAACTCATTTAATACTCTTCTCCAATCAGGGAAGTGCTTACTAATAAATGCAGCTACAACCTTCTCATCATAAGTAACATTCTCACTTTCTAATATGCCTTTAACTCTAGCAAAGAAGTCGGTAGCTAACTTAGGCTTCTCATTACTCTTAATAGTAAAATCAATAACACTACATCTACTATGCAAAGGAGATATAATTCTATTTTTAAAATTACATGTAAGAATGAATCCGCAATTCTTGGAAAACTCTTCCATAAAATTACGCAAAGCTGGTTGTGTGGAATTTGCATTCAGGTAATCAGCCTCATCAAGGATGACATATTTTCTACCACCTTGAAAGCTTACACTTGAAGCAAATTGATTAATCTCATTTCTCAAGGTATCAATATTACCATACATGGATCCATTAATAGTAATGTAATCACATTGTAATTGTTCTAACATAGCTTTAGCAATAGTGGTCTTACCTACTCCAGGTCCACCTGCTAAAATTAAATTAGGAATATTGCCTTGATCAACAAATTCTTGGAATACCTTTTTTAAATCAAAAGGTAGGATTGTATCGCTTACAGTCTTAGGACGATACTTCTCGACCCATAAAAAGTCTTGCATATTTCACCTCGTTCATGATGTAAATGTTGAATTAACCTCTGTCGCAACAAAGTAATCCATTGAAACCCCAAAGAGCTTAGAATCTCTAAAGTCTTTGTCGTCATTGTTAACTGATATAAATCTAGCAATACCTTTATCGGATAGACTAACATTATAATCCATATTCAATACTTTAAGGTTCTCGACTCTAAATACAAACCTATAATCGTCTGCAGTCTCTCCAATAGCACTTGAATATGTGTCTGCGGTAGGATTCTTACTATCGATTGCCGATATAAGCATCTCACCATCTTTACCTTCAAAGGCAATCTCAGGCAAACCTAATACAGCTGATGCTTTAAGCACAGCATTAAATTCTGCCCATGGTACATTAACATTAACTTCCGGTTCAGGAAAATTAATTTCCTTCTCTGGAGGTGCAATAATCATTTGCTTGTCAGCAAAGGTATACTTAATATTTTTTCTACCTTCTCTAACTTCAACTTGATTGTCATGGAAGATTAAATCAGGATCATTAAATAAACTTAACACTCCTAAGAATCTACCAAGATCATATATAGCACCCTCAACCGGAAAGGTTTCTTCAACAGTAGCTTTCGCCATCACTGTCTTCTGAGGTGAAACGGTTCTGATTTCGTTTCCTGGCTGGAATAATACTGAAGGATTAATGCTTGCAAAATTCTTCAATACGCCAATAGTGGCTTCACTCAATTTCATAATATAACTCCAAAATATATAAAATATATTATATAACAAATAACCATATAAGTCACGTTATATAATTTATTTTGGTGTGGTTTCTTTCTTCTTAATCTTAGATTCGTCTGCTGTTGCCGAAGCACCGATAGACGCCAGATCTTGTAAGCTTCCACCAAAGATCATAGTCCCTACATGTTGCAATTGCATCCAAGGACATAACCAAACTTTTAATCCAATATTTCTAGCCCATTGACAGAACATATAATCTTCTGAAAGGTATCTATTAGAGTATTCCTCTTTATGAGTACCTGTTCTTTTCTCTGCCAAAAATTCTATTACATCATCCTTACTTGCTTCAGGGTTAGCATCATAGAAAGCTGAAATCTCATTCACAATGTTTTGGTTCTTATCATCAATCAATGCATCAAAGTATGCCATGATCTCTCTGGATCCGTCAAACTCTTTTGTTCTGACATGGTCAGGCTTATACATTAATTGAGGATATGCATCTCTAATTTTCTCAAAGGTATTTTTTCTAATCATCATAAACCCAGTACCACCTTCCATTACTTCAGCTGGTTCATCTAATTTAATTTGATTATTATCTGCTGTAGGATTAAATACATAATCTCCTACAAACCTATCGAGAATTTGTGGATCCTCATCTGCTACGCCAGCATCAACTGCTTGCTTAACTTTTTCCCAAGAGATGCATTTCTTAGGATATGGTCCACATAGTATATCAAAAGGATCACCATTATTAATTTCTGGATGACCATCTGATAATGCTAATAGGCTCATTACATCTTGAGCATTAAATCCAATGTCACTATCAATAAACATTAAATGTGTACAATCGGATCTCATGAATTCATCTGCACAATAGTTTCTTGCTCTAGTGATTAAACTTTCATTAAACAAATAATAAAATCTTAATTCAATATTATGAGCTCTAAACAATGCTGCTAGATCATTTGTAGACTTAGTAAACATTCCGGCGCATTGACCACCATACATAGGTGCTGCTACCATTAGTTTCTTCTTTTGTAAGTCTGCTATTTGAACTTGTAGTTCCATTATTCACCTACTCTTTGAACATATAGTTCCGCGATGTCCTCACCCGGCTCAAAGAAAAATTCTCCGCCATTAACATTCAACTGTCCTGTAATTAAACCTTTATAACCAGGTCTAAAGAAGCCTTCTACTGTACAACCAGCTTCAGCCATTCTAACAGTTGCCTTTAGCATACCAATATATCCCTCAGGTAGGTCTAGATAAACGTCTGAGTCAAAAGCATATATACCTGGATACATATGATTAATTTCTCTTTTCTTATTTGGATCACCTGGATCTATCATAGTCTGCATTTCATATGTTGTTCTATCTAGTTGTGTTTCTTTATCACCAGATGTAACAACGAAAGGATTACCTTGATAGCCTTTTACTTCTGCAGCATTAACATTAACTGCTACTCCGTTGCTATCTCCGCCCTTCACAAAGTCTTTAGGATCGACAAACATAATTACTCCTTTTTATATTTTTTATCATGATCTTTATTTAGACCATAATCGCCATCATACATTGATAACGTCTCACTCTTAAACAATAAAAATTGACCTAGCCTTGTACCTTTCTTAATTACAGCTGGCGCTGTAGTAACATGCAATACTGCTGCCATTACACCATTATAACCACTATCATATAATCCAGTAGTTAAATGTAAACCATTGCGGTTCAATGTGGAACGGGTAATAACAAAGCCGGCTTCGCCTTCTGCCACGTCAATTATATTCTCAAAAATTACTTCGTAAGATCCTACTTGAAGATACCATTCATCCTCTCTTGAGGTTAGCATCTCTTGGGATCCACGATGTTCTTTTGCTTCTTCACTTATATAAAACCTTTCTCCAGCGATTTTAAAAATCTTATCCACTCTAAGGTCTACAGCATTAGGCTGTACATCTTGAGGTTGAACTTGGGTTAGGGAAGAGTTGGTTTTATCACTTGCTATATGTATCATACTCATAATTTATCCAAAATAATATGGGTTCTCAAATGTAGTAAACGTTTCTTCTGTTACTAACGAACCACTTTCAAAGTCAATTCTAAGTACTTCATTTGGAGTAGTTGGAACACTGCCTTCAAATTTTGTACTACTTATATTTATATGTTCATCTACGAACAATGGAGAGATTTCATTTCTAAAAAGAAACATTCCATCTCCCTCGATGTATCTAGCACAACTAAATGTACCATCTACTTTGCTTATATCTTTATTAGCGAGTAACCAATCATGTAATAAGCCTGTGTCCCATAATTGCTCACTCGAAAGAACCTCTTGCATTTGCTTAACAAAACGTTCTTTTAGAATACCGTTATGCCATAGAAGATCCCCGGTTTCGTTACGCGCGCTCGGGTGAATGATATCTATGGCAGAAGCTGCGGTAGTGGGCGCCTGGATGTGGGCGATGTAATAACATCCATCATCAAGTTGCACGTCCTCGATGTTAAAGCTGCCTTCACATTTTCGCTTCAGGAATAACTTTTTTTCTTCAGGGTCGTATTGACTAATACTATACGACAACTGTCCTCTATAACTATTGAGCTTTGCTAATTCCTCTAGCTTCTCTTTTTTAAAACTTCCAAATATCGCGCACATATATTTATGTTATTTCAAATTTACTCATAGTTGTACCCCAATCAAAACTATCAACATACTCGATTGGATCCTTGTATCCAGCTCTTACGAAATTCATTATTCTTTCCGCACATGTAGGACATACCCCACAACTCTTACCATCGTCTGGATCATAACAACTAATTGTATTCTCTAATAAATCAAATTGACCTAATTCAACTGCAATATCTATTTCTTGTCTTTTGCTCATCTCACTAAATGGAGCTTGAACTTCTACTTTAAAGGTTCTATTTTGTTCTGCAATAGCATTAATACTATCTACAAACCTTTGCGATGTATCCCAATAACCATATTCATCATGCACTTGTAATCCTGTAAATACATGACTTGCTTTTGCTACTTCTGCTGCACTCATTGTCAACGATAACAAAATCATATTTCTAAAAGGTACATATGTAGGTGGTTGTGGATCACCTAACACATCTTTAATGTTAGGCATCGCCACATCTGTTCCACCAATATTAGCCGACATAGGTCTTGCTATGTCACCTAAGATTTCTAAATTAACTATCTTATGTTTGATACCTAATTTATTACAAAGGGCGAATGCTCTTTCCAATTCTACCCTTTGCTTTTGACCGTAATCATAACTTATAGCCGATACTTTATCTTTACCATACTTATGTACTAACATCATAGTCATAACCGATGAATCTAATCCACCACTCAATACCGCTAATACATTTTTATCTGTATCTGGTAATCTATCTAAACAAGCTTGTAAGTTATCCATTTAAAGTCTTTATTCCTAATACGTAATTTTCTGCAGCACTCTCTGCCCAAGCTTCGGATTTGCCTTCATAAATTTCTTGACCAACCCTTTGCCCTTGATTGTAGAAGATGCATCCATAGGACTTTCCATCAAAGACCACTTCGGCTTTAACATTCTTTTCGTGATCTTCAAATACATGCATTAACTTCGGCAACATGATAAAAATTCCTTTCTAACATCAGAACCAACATCAGCAAATACACCACCGAAGCTAGCGGTCAATGTATCACTATTTTGATCTTGGATCCCTCTACTCTTAACACAATAATGATTAGCCTTAATCACTACTGCAACGTCTTCTGTCTTAGCACAAAATTGAATAGCGTGTCTAATTTGTTCTGTAAGTCTCTCTTGAACTTGAGGCCTTCGACTAAAGAACTGAGCTATCCTATTTAACTTTGATAAACCTAAAACATATTGATCAGGAATATAAGCGATGTCTGCTAAGCCATCAATAGTAACAAAATGATGTTCACATAAACTCATTATAGTAACACCTCTTTCTAATACGAAGTTATCACTATAATCCATTTTATTTTCTATTCTTGTACACTTAGGGAAGTTATCATAATTCAATCCCCAAGTTAATTCATTAACATACATCTTAGACAAACGTCTGGGTGTATCTTGTAATGAATCATCATCCATGTCTAAACCTAAGTCTTCAACAAAAGATTCCATTGCAGGTAAGATCTTTTCGATCTTTTCCTCATTCGGTGTTTTCACCAAATCTGTAACAGGAGTATCTATTCCTTGCTCGAGAAGATACTTCTGAACCTCTGCTCCCAAGACTGGGTCGCACTTATCCGGATTTACTGCCATCCTTATTCTCCAATAATTTTCTATATTCCTCGATCTGCCGATCCAGGTACCATTTCGCTTTCGTCAAATCTTCGATTGCTTTCTCTAGGTTCTCGTAACCAATCTCATCTTTTCTTCCAGCTCGAATCGTATACTTAACTACATTACCTCTATGAAAGTTCAAATTAAATTGTTCGATCACATCAATTACTTGTAAGTCATCGCCTCTATTTTGATAATGGGCAGGATTAATTTTATCTACCATAGTTAGTCATACTCCTCAATCTTTTCATATTATAATTAAAAGTTTCTAAGATGTCACGGGTTACATCCATATTAAAAAACTCATCAAATTTTAATTTAGGTTTATAGTTTAAACCTTCCGCTTTATATTTGTTACCTTCAAATGCTGCTGCAATTGGATTTGATGTATCTATACTATAGATCCAATCAAAATCTTCATAGAAAGCATATTCAAAGATTCTCCATGTACCAAGTAAATGGTGCTTAATATTTTTATTAACCGTTCCATTTAAATGTAATTCATGAAGTAGGTTTACTCTTTCTTGAGCTTGTGCGTCTCCGTCATCCCAAGGTTCTATCCAAGGGAAGCAAAAAGGAATACCAATATATTCAGGCTTTAATTTGTCCCTGAAATATTGGTAACACTCAAAAAATTCTTCTCTAGTGGTTCCTTGAACAACTGGCATAGCTTTATTAGCCATGTAGGGATATTGTTCTAGGAACTCCTCACTTCTTCGTATGGTTACTTCTGTGTCACCTAACTTATCAGGTAAGATAAACACATCTGGATTAACCTTGACTACCCATTCTGCCAATTTTTCATTTGACATACTTTCACCTAATTCATAACAACTATTATCAAGTATTTTAAATCCTTCATAATTCATCATAAAGTCTTCATATACTTCATCTTCGATGAGCTTGTGCAATAATACAAAAGCATAATCATTATATTCATCATGCTTATAGAATAACTGCTTGGGTAATTCAACACTAATTTTCATAATACTAACCTACGAATTCATCCCCATTTTGCCATCCACATCCTGTTAAGCCACCAGCTAGTAGAGCGTCTAGAGTTCTTTCGATCTCCACACAATTCCTACCAGTATCTAGTTCATTAACAGATACATGTTTAACTTTGTTTGCACCATCTAAAATGTATGTTGCTCTAAGACAAACAGTCGCCTCTGGATTTACAACACCAACTTGTCTTGAAACATTCAAACCAGTGTCAGCTCCTAGCGAGTGATTGATATCACCAATTAGATCGTTTTCATTTCTCCAGGCCAACTTACAAAATTCGTTATCTCCTGAGATACCAACAACTCTTACTTTAGAAGCAAGTTTGTCAAATTCACATATCTCAGTAGGACAAATAAATGTAAAGTCTTTAGGATAAAAATAAACAACCTTCCATTGACCATCTGGCTCGATAGTCTCTTTAGTGATCTCTTTATCTTTATTCACAACATCAATCTCAAACGATGGAAACGTTTCACCAACATTAATAATCATCTCGACTCCAATTCTTTTTCAATAGCAGACACAAAGTCTGTATGTTGTTGTGGTGTCTTCTTAAATTGAAAACCATACTTACGTGATTTTAAATCCTTCAACACCATTTGTAAATCATTAGTAGAAATCTTTGATAGATCATTACTGCTATCAGATCCCGAATATCTAGTCTTCGATACCTTAGCAATAGCATCATCAAATACTTTTCTTTGAGCTTCACTTCTATAAGCTACCTTAGTCATCTTCAGCCAATTAAGAACTCTTTCATAATTCTCTTTCGACTTATTCTTATTAAGAAAACTTACTACGTGTTTTACTTTCTGATTTACATCCTTAATAGATCGAGCCTTTACACGCTCAATCTGCCAAGCAATATTAAACTTATTTACTCTAGCCATATATTATATTATACTACAAATCTGACGAAATGTCACGCTTAAATATTGCTGAATTTGCACCATGTTCACTCACTTCACATGATACACAATAACATCGACCATCAGTAATTCTTTGAGCAATCTCATCAGCTTTCGCTAAAGCATGCTCTGCAAATTTCTCACAGCCAACCCCATCAAAGTATACTATATCAGCTAAGCCTTGCTCTGCTAATCCTTCTAATACTTCCTTCTGGGGGTCATTGATATCTACAACGGTCTTATGATCAAAACTATCTTTCAACCATTGTTTCAATTCTTTTAATCCACCAAAGTCTACTACCCAATTCTTATTGTCTAATTCCCTTGCTTGGAACTCAAATCTAAAAGATAAAGCATATCCATGCAATAGGCTACAATGACTGTGTGTAGCATTTGGTTGTCTAAAGACACATGATAACCCTTCATGATGTCCATATGTTTTTGTGCTTCTATGCATATTATTTCTCCCACCAAAAATCAACCCACCGTTGATCTTCTTTTCTGCTTATAGTTTTATGCCAAAAGTCTGGCACCATATCTAAATCAGTATTGTACATTAATGTCGCTATAGATAAATTTTCCATATCTAATGTGTCATCAACTACATCTTTCCAACTATCAATAATACTATTAATAGTCTCACCACTATCAATAATATCATCAACTAATAAAATTCTTTGTCCTGCGTTTATGTCTTCTGCAATCCAATCGACATATTCTTTTTCATCATTGTAATCTCTGAGAGACCATGATAATGTTGTTAATGGAACTTTCAATCTATATGATAACATAGTTGCTGGGAAAAGTCCACCTCTACATATACCGACAACTCTATTATATGGATTGCCCACAGCTAAGATATTGTCAGTTAGTTTATCGATACCTTCTTGGAAATCTTCTAACGTATACTTAATATTCCTCATTCTTTTTTTCTGACCTCATCCAGGCAACCAATACAACGCGCTTGCCTGATATGATCTGCGAAACTTCATGTTTCGTCGACCTGTTATAAACCAAGGTTTCTCCAACCTTGTCCTGTTTAACGACATGTGGTATAATACCATTGCCCTTATGGTTCATATGATCTGCTTCGTGCTTTGCTTCATATCTATTCAACCCATCTGGATTAACATCATAATCATCTTTATAATGATCTGAATATAAGATATTCTCACCGCCTTCACAATCTTTTTCTAAAAGCGTAATAGCAGTAAACTCTACTGCATCATCATTGTCTGCGTGTTTCTTTACAAAGGATCCAGGACCATATTCTACAATGTAGAGACTATAATAAACTCTATTAAAGTATTCTTCGAACTTCTTCTTGATATCTACAAAGCCATCTAGCTCATGTAAATGATCATACTTATTACAATAGAATAAATTATAAAATCTTTTTACTTCCGTTTTCTCAGTTGACTTATAATTATCAAGCAGATAATTAACATCGTCATCGTGTAGAATGGTTGCTCTTTCAACTTTATACACCGATCAAATTACCCCATAGATAGGTATGTACTCTTGCACTAACATTGTATCCTCTTTTAAAGGCTTCTGCAGCTACATCTCCATCTACTAATTTTTGACCTTCAACAGTAGCGCCTACTGGCATAATCCATATTGGCCAATCGACTCCATGATATCTAAAATCTTTTATTGTCTCATCTAACTCTTCCCAGCAAGCGGGCGTTCCGTTCACTACGAACTTTAATTGCCCTTTACCGGGTTGAATGATGCTGCAATAATCAGCTACTACTTCAGGCCTTATAGCACGCTTCTTAGTCTCGCCTGCTACATTCCAAAGTTTCGGGCTACATGAGAAGAATAATTCACCTCCCCAAACGTCTCTGTATTCCATCCAAAACTCTTTGAAATCATCTCTAAGCACTTGCGTGCCATTAGTCTCATATGTAACATATCTAGGATAGTCTCTTTCTTCTATCCAATATTTCATTATGTCCATACTACATTGTTGTGCGTGTTTCATTAAAGGTTCGCCACCTGTAAAACACATATGTCTCTCTAACCATTTACCATCATTATGCTCATTGGTAAATTCTGCTCTAATCTTATCGCCGATCTCTCCAGCAGTATTCTTATGTTGTAAGTGTTTAAATTTTCTTGACCACGAATAAGAGCTATCACATCCTTTTTCCCATACAGGTAAGTCTGTCATAACCTTTATCTTTTCCATACCTTCAAAGTCTTTATATGGAAGTTCATATGAATCAGGATCCGTTGGATCATCTTGACCAAAGCCATTGCATTGTAAATTACACAAAAAGAATCTCAACCAAGCCGTTGGCCTGCCTGTATAGTGTCCTTCACCTTGTATCGAATCAAATATTTCCGAATATGCGTATTGCCTTTGATTATGTCCTATCACCCAACTCCCTCTCAATCTTTTCTAACCAATTAACAATTCTAGTACCTGTCTTATTAGGTTCATTGTCTTCATCTATAGCTAAACCATAAAACATCTCATCATTCTTTAGCCCATAAGATTTTGTAAAGCTATAGTCATATGATAACATATTACCGATTATAATGCCACCACTTTCTTCAATTGGTTTTCCTAATAGGCCTAATGCGTCTACAAAGTTATCACCATAACCTACTTGATCGCCTAAACCATATAATGCTACTTTCTGATCTTTAAAATCTATACCTTTGAAGTATTCAAATTCATCATTCCAGTCTTCACTCATTTCACCTAATACTTCTAATCTAGGTTCACACCATGTAGGAGCTCCTAATATTAATAGGTCTGCTTTCCAATCATCAGGTAATGTCTCATCAACTCTTACCATATGAAATTCATCTTCAGGCCAAGCTTGTCGCCATCGCTGCTGTATATCTAAACCTATTATTTCGGTATAGCCGGTCTCTGTGCCGTATATTAAATTTATATTCATCTTTTTAATTTTGCTATCTTTCTTAATCTTCTTTTAGCTATCTTCCATCTCTTCTCAAATTTTTCTTTTTGGAACCAATCAGCTCTTTCGTAATATAGTTTACCTTGTAAATGATCATACTCATGTAAGAAACATCTAGCTGCCATACCAGTAAACTTTTTAACTATTGGTGTACCATAAGGATCAAAGAATCTAACTCTTATATGTTGTGGTCTTTCTATCTTTATAATAACACCTGGATAACTCAAACAACCTTCTTCAAGCTTTACAGTCTCTTCTGATTGCCAAGTTATCCGAGGATTAAAACAAACCATCGGTGGATCCGTTTGCATGCAGAACACTTTTAATCTAATACCTATTTGGTTAGCGGCTAAACCAATACCATTACCTGCTTGCATGGTCGCGATTAAATCTTTGGCTAACTTAACTGGATCCGTTTGTGGATTCTTAAAATCAAATGCGGGGATATCCTTATCCCTCAACATATCATTTAAATCACCAATTGGTATTACGTGCTCACTCATGCTATTCTACTAAAGTTTTTATGTTTCTCAAATTTAATAATATTATGGAACTTGTCTATTAATTGATCACCCTTATGGGATATTATATAAACATTTGTATCAGATGTCAACTCATTTAGTATTTTTAGGAACTCATCTATTCCAGTAGCGTCTAAACTAGAATCAAATACTTCATCCATAATTAATATATTTGTAGTGGCGCTATTTCTAATCTTAGCTATAGCTCTCCATGTAAACAATAAAGATAAATCAATACGCATCTTTTCACCTTCGGAGAATGAAGCATAAGTAAAATCATCTCTATGTCTTGATCTTATAATCTCATTAAAGTTTTCGTCGATCTCAAATTGAACGAAGAAGTCCATAGCAGCCAAATACTTATTAATAAGTTTGTTCATAATAGGAATGTATTGTTTGATGATACGAGTCTTAATACCTGTATCTCTTAATATCATTGATACAACTTGTAATACATTTCTATCTAAAGAAGTCTTTTCTCTTCTTTCCATCTCTTCGAGAAGTTGAACTTTAAATTTATCTAGCTTGGCATATTCTTTTTTCTTGGATCCTTTTATATCTACTAATGTAGTATTCTCTTCATTAAGAGCCTTCAATGTATCCATAGCAGATTTGATACGCCAATTATTTTCACTAATAATATTTTGTAGCTTGTTTATTTCTTCTTGAGACTTTTCTATGTTAGCAATCTTATCTAAGGTAGATGATATTTCATTCTTTAATTCTTCATTACCTTCTACAGTCTTATCAAGCTTTGCTTTACTATCTGCAATTGTGCATTCTTTAAATTCCGCATCTATGTCTTGTTTACATGTAGGACAATTATCATGATCATCGAAGAAAGATATATGCTGTTGTAAGTCTTTAATCTTACCTTCTAATTCACCGCCAATCTTTTGTAAGGTTTGGAATCTAGTCTTTTGTTTATTAAGATCCTTAACAACAATTTGTAATTCTTTTACTTGTTCGGTTGTCTCTGATATTTTCTTTTCAGCATCTTCTAGATCTTCTGTAGCTACTCTTATCTTAGTATTATTAGCTTTTATCTTTTGTTGATTGTCTGCTTCTAATTCATCTATATGTTCTTGTACTAATGCTATCTTATCATTTAAACTATTAACATTAAAGTCTGCATTGCGAACAGCTTCTTCTATTGCTGTATTCTTATCTTTAAGTAATAGATTCATTACAGAGAATATTTGTAAGTCTAATAAGTCTTCAATAATCTCTCTTCTACTTTGAGCATTCAATTGCATAAATGGAACAAAGGTAGTGGATCCTAAAACTACTACTTGACTAAATGCCTTGTGAGACATTTTAATAATATTCTTCTCTAAGAAGTCTTGAAAATCTCTAGCGTGAGCATCTTGATTAATTTGTCTATCGCCTTCATATATCTCAAATATATTTGGCTTGACACCTCTTACTACTTTATAGGTCTTACCTTTAGTTTCGAAAATTACTTCTACTACTAATTGTTTGAGGTTAATACTATTAAGCAATTGCTGCTTATTAATCTTTCTAAATGCTTTACCATATAGACCAAACGATAACGCATCCAGGAATGTTGATTTCCCTGAACCATTATCTCCTATTACTAATGTAGACCTGTGTGAATCT
>PVBE010613842.1_pt1 | contig 94980 bp, 86 predicted proteins | sample 1631181 | NCBI WGS metagenome assembly PVBE01 (sample SAMN08397723, study PRJNA350692) | Marine metagenome, whole genome shotgun sequencing project. | isolation source: water | place: Pacific Ocean | collected 2012-04 | reverse complement strand
TGGCGGAGAGGGAGGGATTCGAACCCTCGATAGGTTTCAGCCTATACTCCCTTAGCAGGGGAGCGCCTTCAGCCGCTCGGCCACCTCTCCGGAGGCGGTTATCTTAACACGCTCTTTGGTTACAGGCTTTAGTCTGCCGGAAGTCTTGTTTGACGTGGTTCGCCCGAATTGGTGAGATTAGGTTGAACTTTTGTCGTCTGACGGGAGAACCCATGACTGGATGTTAAAGTCACGGTGGAACCATAGGGTGGAATGCAGATGTCAGCTATCAGCGTAGGTTACGTCAACGTCTTTGTTCGCGATTTCGATCGAGCTGTGGACTTCTATAGCAACACACTTGGGCTGCAGCTCGATATGCGTGCTGACGACTTTGGCTATGCGTCATTCCAAGCAGGTCCCATCAGCTTCGCAGTTGCCAAGGCGGATGATCCGGCTCTGGTCGGTAAGCACACCGGCATTGGATTCATAGTCGATGATATCGATGCCGTTTACGCCGACCTGATCGCCAAGGGTGTGGAAAGTGAAATGCCACCGACAAAGCAGCCATGGGGGGGCATTCTGGCGTTGATGAAGGATCCCGATGGCAATGTTTTCTACCTGGATCCAGGTATCAGCTAACGACACCTTTGCCTCAAAAAAAGACAGTCCGGCGTTGACGCGCCACCCGTCCAAACGCTATTGTCGCTGGTTTCCCCATCGCAGCAATTCACTAAGGCGCAGCAGTATGGACCAAGAGGTTATTTCGGCAGAAGAACTATTGGATATTCTTAACACCGACCTCCGCAATGCAGGAATTGATGCGAAGGAATGCGAGTTTGCCGCCGTGAAATGGCATGCGCCGGATGCTGGTGGCTGCAATTGGGGAGCAACCTTCACGCGGCATGACGCCAGCGCTAAAGTTCAGGAGGCGAAAGTGGGCGGCATCGTGCTGGAAGCGAGCAAGAAATTCAATATTCCCGATTCCCGGTGATGACGACTCGTGAAGTGAGTGCAGAGACCATCGGACACCAGTCATTCCGAGTCAGCATGAATTCGCTGCCAGCACTGAAATAAGGAGTGTGCAAGATGCAGATTGGAGTTATGTCCAGGACCTTTTCCCGGCCAACGCTCGAGGAGGAACTGGACGCAGTGGTCAGTCATGGCATGCACTGCATGCAGTTCGATCTATCGAGTGCCGGTCGTGTTCGGATTGCTGACGGGATCGAAGCTGACTTGTGCGATCGCATTCGTACAGAACTGGCTTCGCACAACGTAACCATGGTCGCGATCAATGGTCTTTTCAACATGATCGATCCTGATGTAGAAAAACGACGGAACGGACTGGAAAGGCTTCGGGTCGTGGCCTCTGCGTGTGAGGCCCTCGGCACATCGGTTATTGCCCTGTGCACGGGATCACGAAATCCTCGCAGCATGTGGTTGTCACATCCGGACAATAATACGCCGGAAGCCTGGAACGATCTCATTGACTGCATGACGCAAGCGGTGCAGATCGCTGACGAGCACAACGTAACCCTCGCCTTTGAACCTGAAGTGTCCAACGTGGTTGACTCGGCGCGCAAGGCCCGACGCTTGCTGGATGAAGTGGCGTCGCCTCGTCTCAAGGTCGTTATGGATGCTGCCAACATCTTCCACACCGGTGAACTGCCTAAGATGCGAGAGATTCTCGATGAGGCGTTCCAATTGCTGGGGGAAGATATCTCGTTCGCTCATGCAAAGGACCTTGACCACGATGGCGAGGCAGGGCACCTTGCTGCAGGAACCGGACTGTTGGATTACCAGCAGTATCTGTCATTACTGAACGAGTTTGTGCCCAACGTGCCCCTGATTCTGCACGGACTTAGCGAACAACAGGTGGCTGGCTGCGTCAGTTTTCTGCAGGGAGAATAGACCCGGAAACTCCATTGGCCCGCGATACCAGCCTGCTGAAGCAGCATGATTATCTAACAGTCAATTGCTTATGCAGCTTCCACTATGTCGCGAACCATACTGGCCCAGCGCTGCAGGCGGTCTGGTTCGCCCTGCAAGGTATGGGAATCCTTCAGGTGGATGTGGAAGACGCTGTTGCTGCAGGCCCTGACACCAGCCCGGATGATCCGTTCCATCCGCTCCGGATCCCAATCCGTACACACCATATCGGTGGGATTCGGGCGCCACGACAGCACGTAGTCGTTGCCTATCTGCTCGGCGCACGCTGCCACATCGGCGCTGGGTGTGACCGCGATACTGCGCAGGTTCGGCACCTTCCGCAGCATGTCGATCTTGCGGGTCAGGTCCTCGCAGCAGCCATAGTGAATCAGGCCGTAGGTCTCCATGATGGGTAGCTGATATTTAAGCAGGAACTCATCGTGGAACTCGGGCGAGACTCCGGTGTATTCCTGTGCGGCGAAGAACCCCCACAGTTCCTCACGCTGTCGTGTGCCCGAGTTCGCTTTGGGCGATTCCAGTTCTTCCGCATAACTCATGGCCTGATTGTAGTGAGATGTCAGTGAGAAGTTGCCTGCCTCCTCGGCCTTCTCCTGGTTTGCCAGGATGCCATCTCGAAGGAATGACAACAATTGCTGCAGTTCAACCGGAGCATCGTACATGTCGAGCATGATCTGTTCGAGACCACGTAAGCCAGCAACGGTGGTGGAAATGTCTGCGCCGAAGTTAGACAGGAGCGGACCACGATTGACGTCGATTTCAAGGATGTCCCCAATCTCGTCTCCCAGGCGTTCATAGTTACGGCTGGTAGCGTCCTCATCGATCTCGTGATCCGGTGCCGTCAGCTTAGCCATGTCTTCCCAGGAGCAAATGGGTGGACTCAGTTTGTAAGCCCCGGTTGTGTCCCCGGCAAAAGCCAACTCAGGTCTGGCACCCCAGGATTCACCAAAAACACCGCGCTGCGATTTGTATGCCGCGACTTGGGGTATCCATGGCTCGCAAATGTAGTCGTCACCAATCGAGTCGTGAAAGATCTGCAAGCGTAACCAACGCTCAAAGCGCCTCCAAAAAGGGTCCTCACAGACCATGTTTTCACGGGAAAAGGTCTCGCGGCACCAGGCATCGTGCATGCCGCAGGTGACCAGTATTGGCGCACGCGTCTTATTCAGACTGAAGTGCTCGCGCCACAGTTGCCGGCGTTCCTCCTGAACCGGTTTGGCTGCAATCTCGGCGTATTGCTTGGCCAAGTCTCGCAGCATGCCCATACTCTTTGCATCTGTTGCCATGATGTTGTCGTGACCGATAAGGCGTTCGGCAGATCATACACTGGAAGACTCTGAGGAGACAGCCGTTACGTGATGACGGCGGGGACGCCTGAGGTATCCGGACACAAGTCGTGTGATGTAAGATCTTTTCACGTTCGTTAAGAATTGGGAAACAAGTGCGATGAACAAATCAGCCGAGAGCATGGAGGAGCCGTCGAGGTCGTTGCCCATCAGAGCCGAGTGCGACGTGCTGGTGGTTGGCGGCGGGCCGGCGGGGATTGCCACTGCCATCGCCGCCGCACGAAATGGTGCGGATACAGTTCTGGTAGAACGTTATGGCGCATTGGGTGGTCTTGCCAGCGGTGGACTGATCATAACTTTGTTGAGCCTCGATGACGGTGAGGGCAACCAGGTGGTCGCGGGGCTTTGTCAGGAGTTAGTGGAGCGACTGGACGGCCGGGGGTCCATTGTCTATCCCAAAGCGGCAGAGTGGGGTAGTGAGGACCCGGAACTCGTTGATCACTATCGCCGCTGGGGGCTGATCTGGGGGCGCAATCCTACAGTCGTGCGTTACTCGGTGGCGTATGACCCGGAGGAGTTTCGATTTGTGGTCAACGAGATGGTGCTTTCGTCGGGTGCAAAACTGCTGTTTCATGCCTGGGGTGCCCGCGCGCTGATGCAGGGCGATCGTATTGCTGCGGTGGCGATCGAATCTAAATCGGGACGCGAGGCAATCCGGGCAAAAGTGGTGGTGGATGCAACCGGCGACGGCGATCTCTTCGCTTCTGCGGGCGTCCCGTTTGACCTTGAAAAGGTGTATCCCTGGCTCTGGTTCCGTATGGCCGGGGTTGACGATGTCAGTGGCGCTGGAGTTGGCTTCTTCAAGGCGCCGCCCGGCGAGGGACGGGTGCTGGCGCCTTGGGGTGCAGCGGACAAGATCGATCGCCCGATCTCGGGAGTGGATGTGGAGGATCTGAGCTATGCGGAGATTGAGTGCCGCCGCATGGTGATGGAGGAGGTGGCCCGTATGCGTCGCGAAACTCCCGGCTTCAGAAGGGCGTTCCTGACAGACATTGCCAGCCAACTCGGTATTACGGAATCCCGCCGTATGATCGGATCCTATCGGCTGCTTCGTGATGAAGCCAATTCTCCCAACGATCAGGTCATTGCGCGCACCGGGAACTGGACCAAGGCGGGCATGCTCTACAATATCCCCTTCGGTTGTCTCTATCCCCGTGAAGTATCGAATCTGTTGGTGGCTGGTCGGTGCATTTCAGTGGACCACCGAGTGCACCACTCGACTAAGGAGATCCCGGCTTGTTTTGCCACCGGGGAGGCGGCGGGGACAGCGGCTGCCATGGCTGCCGGGTTGGATAGCAGCCCCGCGATGCTGGATATCAAGGAACTGCAGGCCACCCTTGTGGGGCAGGGCGCCAGTCTGGGTACTTAGCAATACGTTGCCTGAACAGTCTGAGGCATTCGTCTGCGGCAGCGTAGATAATTCGCTGACGAGTGACCCAGGTCAGTTGATTGAGACGAGAAATTAGGGACACTGACGTTCTGGAAGCATTCTCACGGAAGGTCTGGCAATAGATACACAATGAAGAAGTTGATTCTCGCTGTAGGTCTTCTAATCGCACTCCCGATGTCAGGTGCAGAATGGCAACACGCTCTATCTCACAACGTGAAGTATCAACCCGGCTTCACGTACCGGCTACCCGTATCAACGATATCATTAGGGAACGTCGAGACATTACGCCAGACACAGCGTTAAGACTGGCTCGCTATGTTGGTGGGGATGCCAGAAGCTGGATGAACCTGCAGGTGACTTACGAACTCACTCTCGCGGAGAGGGATGCGGCTGAGAAGATCGCGAAGGAAGTCAATCCCAGGGCTGCGTAAGGAACACAGGGCTGTCCGGTGTCCCATCATCACCTGAGAGTGCTCTGATACTAGGACCCGAACCGATATCTGAGTTTCACAACAAATACATCCACCAGTGGCTCCCGCACGGCTTCTCTGAAGAAGTCAGCAAAATCATCATCCCCCGCGGTGATCAATCGGCTTCCCCTGGTATAAACTAAGAACAGATCTGACAGAGGCGCGATTTCCCAACGATAGCGAAATTGTGCGGACAGTCGACTGATGCCAAAGTCAGCGGATGGATCTGTCGGATCCTTGTCTATTGCCAGAAGGTCGCCATTCCCGAGCGGTACTTGGTATAACGCTTGTTCGTCTGCTTTGATTCCCGCCCATTGCATGGTGAGTCGCAATTGCTGGCGAGCTGACACGAAATACTCTAGCGACAGATTCGGCAGCCAATTGATAGAACTGAATGTTGCGAAATTGCGTCCGGACTGGTGTAGCAGCCAGCCGTCACGGCGCTGGTAGGTAACGTCCAGATCCAGTGACAAGCGGTCGTTTGGTTTCAAGGTGAAGCCACCCTTGATCTGCTTGGTCAAGTCACCCAAGTCCTCCTGCAATCCGGCGACAGCGAGACTGATGCTCAGAATCCTGGTGGTATCCGTGCCGACCGCTGTCTCAAAGAACCACCGATCCTCGATTCTAAAGTCGCCGTTGCCTGCACTATTGCGATCGTCCCAGATACGGGGAAAGTAGTCCAGTTCGGTCTTGAGCAGCATGCTGTTCTGAAACATCAGGGTGTTGCGCCAGAAAATCTCGCTGCGAATTGCCTGACCATCCCGGTTGTATTTCTGGGCCAGTGAGAGTGAGCGATCCCAGCGCCGCAGCCTTTGCAGATCGGTACGGTTGTTCGTGTAGGCGTACTTCATACCTAAGACATCATTACGACGCAGAAAACCAAAGTCATTGATATCGAGCTGGTCATCCAGGTAGTCAAAGGTCAGTTTGTGGGTGACTCCTTTGCGGGGAATGTAAGAAAGATCGCCAAGGCCACCGTACCCATGGAGGCCCTCAATATCGCTATAGATCAGCTGCAGGTCCGTGGCCCAGTTACTGCTCGCACTGATGTAGTGACCATCGACGCCGTGTACCAGTACATCTCGATCAGGATGCATGACAGCGGTCGTCATCCAGCCCAAACTTCTCAGTCCTGCTGAGCTATCCTCGTAGGACAGCCGTAGAACACCGAAATCGCGACCTTGCTGTTCGAGGCGGACGCTGCTACCCAGATTGTCGAAACCGTGAAATCGGGCATCATCTTCGATCGCCGTTAGAACTCCATATCTGAGACGACCGTTCTGACCAGTGACCTTGATCGCTCCCCGCAGCTCGGAAGGCTTAAACAGCTCGATGTCGGCAATGCTGGTGCCAGGTGGAATATCGGGTGAGATCGCAGCACTACCTATACGGCGTGTATTGAGGAGGGTGATGGGTGCTGAGAAGAAGCTGCTGAACGTATTGCGTGCGCCAACGATGAATGAGCCGCTGCCAAAAGGGTTAGCACGGGGCGTAGTGACAAAAATCTCGTTTCCTTCAACAAAGAAGAGTCGCTTCTCTCGAAAGAAAGTCTCAAAGGCAGTGAGATTAATCTCCACATTGTCGCTCTCGATGGTGCCAAAATCCGGATTGATGGTTGCGGTAAATTGCACGTTGGATGACGGTCGCCAGAATAGGTCTAAACCGGCCTGGTAATCGGTAGTCGATGCAATGTTGTCATGGGTTGTGGCGGCAAATGGAAAGACAGCCCACTGGCGACGTGGATTGATATCCCGAAACTGAATCGGTTGCCATCCGGACATGTATTTGGAGCCGGAAAAAGGCAGTGCCGGCCAAGACCAAGTCTCATCCAGATAGGCGACGCGTCGGATGATCATCACGGCCATTGTTCGATACTGATCCGCTTCCGGCATGGCCATCATTGACCAGGGAAGAAAATACTCGGTGGTGTAACCATCGTCGGTTGCAGCAGCATCACCATTCCAGGAGCCGTCCCAGTTGCCACTGAAACTCTTTTCCGGAAGGATGGTGCCATCGCCGATCGAGCCACCGAGATTGACGTCGAACCATAAGCCGTAGAGTGCTTTACCCGATGTGTCGAGCATGAGTTCATTGCCGTCACGATTCATGTATCTGTCACGACGGCTCAGTCGACCCAGAAGCGTATCCGGCGGTTGCTCATTCCAGATGCCGACATAAAGTCCGCGATCCGTGTAGAAGAATTTGCTGACGGTTTCGAACCGAGGCTTCACCAGCGTATCCGGGTTAGTCACGCTCATGGCGTTTACGCCGGCGACGCGAGACCAGACAGGCTCGTCCAGCCGCCCGTCAAGTCTCATATTGATATTCTGATCGTCGAATCGACTGATAATGAGCGGCTCTGACGTGGCATCGACGTTACCGGTTCGGGCCCGCTCATCAGCAGACTGATTGTCTGAAGCGCTGGCCTCGACAATTCCAATGATCAGTAGAATTGCTATGGACAGGGCTCGTATTGAAATTGTAGTTTTCAAATGAGGTCAATCCTCGTAGTTTCTGAAACTCCAGTGCAAAAGAGGACCTCAACTAAGGTACCAGACTGTGCAATGCAGCCAGGCCAGCAGACACAGGTATAGGCTGATAGCAGCACTTGCACTATCGTTTAGGCAACCGATGGGTCGATCCAGACGTTTCTCGGCATACCGCCGTGCACGTGAACATACCTGCCGTGTCGGTATCTTGCTGACACAATATAACACTACTGTTCCAGCAGACTGTCCAGTATATTCAGTTGATTTCGCTAATTGCAGTCAATGCCTGTGCTTGACTGCCGACAGTGTAGAACTGTTGTAGTCAGTGTTGGGAAGGCGGGGCCAGCAGCTCAACACGTCGTGCCTTGCCGTTGCCTGGCAGGGAATAGAGACGACTTCCTCGTCCAGTCTCGGGGCTGCGTCGCTGATGAATGCGATCTTTCTGTCGTATTACCTGAGTGATACAATCCTGGCAGCGGCTGCCTCAAAGTGATTCCGGTCTCCCAATCGCAAACGCGATCGTTTGCATGACGTATGCGTGACGCTCACGAAGTCGAGATTCAGGCATGACGATTTGTCTGGTCCCATTTGAGTGGCGCTGACATCTACGCGTTATTCTGCAACCGGTCGGGAGATGGTAAGTGAGCGAAGCAAGCACGGAAATGGATACGCCGCGTCTGACCGCACCGCCGCCGATGACGTTCATCGAGGTTGCCAAGCTGTTTCTGCGCACCTGGCCTTACATCAAACCGGTTGTCTGGCACGTCGTTGGCTGGTTTTCACTGGCTATGTCGATTGGCCTTCTCGCTGGCTATATCACACTTACCGGGGCCGATCTCCTCAACAACAAGGTGCTGGATGCACAGCCCGTGCAGCCTTTTCAAGCGATGGTGCTGTTGCTTGACTCGAGCTACGTGACGGCAGAGGAGCTTAGCGTCGAGCAACGCACGGTGGTGCGCAATCGCCTGATCGTCTATGGCGTATTGTTCATGATCATCCTCCGCATGCTGGCGGACAGCCTTGGGGTCGTGTATTGGGAGACGTGGATCGCTCAGCGCATCAATCAAAACCTTCGGGTCAAGATGATTGAAAACGCCGAAAACCTGTCGCTCAAGTATCAGAGTCACGCCCGCACCGGTGACGCCATCTATCGGGTGTTCCAGGACAGCCGCATGATCAGCAATGTCATCGCTACCATCATTCTGGATCCGCTCGAACAAGGCGCGGGTATGTTAGGGGCGTTTGTTATCATCTGGTTCTTCAGTCCGGTTCTCGGCTTCATGTTTCTGGCAGCATTTGTCCCCGTTTTCCTGCTCGCCGCCTGGTGGACGCCGCGCATCCAACGACTCGCCTGGCTGTCTCGTCAGTCGAACAGCGACGTCACCTCTCGTATTCAGGAGGTGGCGCAGAGCATTCGGGTGATCAAGGCAAACCAGGCGGAAGGCATTGTCGTTCGCCGTTTTGACCGCGACTCCAATTACGCTCTCGACAACGCCTATCACTTTCGATTGGAAATCATGCTGTTCTACATCGCCATGGCCACCATTGCCGGAATTCTACTCATTGTCAGCGACTACCTGATGGCAGACTGGACGATTGGTGAGGAAGAGACTTATCTGGGAGGCGTGTTCACCTTTATCCTGGGCTTTGCGCTATGGAACCTCGGTGCTTTTCAGGCTGCTCGTGGCAACAATGCTGAGCTGATCGGCAAGTACAACTTCATGTTTATGGCCTGGTTCGCAGCTCTCGATCTGGCCATGGGATTGAACCGTGCCTATTACCTGCTTGACCTCAAGCCGGAAGTGGAAGAAAGAGACGATGCCGTGTCAATGCCGGCACCGATCCAGGCCGTCCGCTACAATGGCGTGCACTTTTCATACGAAGCTGAAAGGCCGGTCCTCAAAGGCGCCGACCTGACGGCCCGGGCCGGCACCATCACCGCGATCGTGGGTGCAACCGGTTCCGGCAAGTCGACCCTGATGTCCCTGTTGCTCAGGCTTTATGATCCGGACGCGGGCTCCATCACCGTTAACGGCACCGACCTGAAGGGCCTTGGCATTGAGAGTATCCGCCAGAACGTTGCCATCGCTCTCCAGCAAAATGTCCTGTTCGCAACGACCGTCTCGGAAAACATCGGTTATGCGGCACGCAACGTTACCCCTGATAGGATTCGTCAGGCAGCCAAGATTGCATGTGCAGATGAATTTATCGAAGAGATGGCTCAGGGCTACAACACGGAACTTGGGGAACGCGGTGGTAAGCTCTCAACGGGTCAACGTCAACGGCTTTCCATTGCTCGCGCGATCGTACGCGACACACCAATTCTCATACTGGATGAGCCGACGGCTTCACTCGATGCAGAAACCGAACAGAGCGTTCTACGCAATCTATCTGATTGGGGCAAAGACCGTGTTTTGTTTGTGATTACCCATCGCCTTTCGACGATCAGGAATGCCGACCAGATTGCGTTTTTGAAGGATGGGCAGATTTCCGAAGTGGGCGATCATGATTCACTGATGGCAATCACCGATGGCGACTATCGGCACTTTGTCGCTGAGGAGACGATTTCGTCTGAAGGCGAAGCATCATGAGTGAAGCAGCCGTAAGCGTAGACCCAAGCCCTGAACAACCGACCGGCATGTTTGATGACCGGGTCGATGTAGACCCCTTTATCTCCAATCGCGAAGTGATCCGCCTCATCGGTCGATCACTGAGTTACCTGGCTTTGGTTAAAGGGCTGTTCGCATCGAAACTGGGGCTTGCGTTGGTTTCCCTGATCCCATTGCTGATCACTCCCTGGACCGGCAAGATTCTCATCGATCAGGTTATCCTGCAACTACCATTCAACGACGCGGAGGTCCCATTCCCACCGTATTTTCAGCCATTCGTTAACTGGGTGCGTGATATGCCACCCCTAGAGATCATGTTCACGTTGTGCGTGGTCTTTTTTGGCATGTTATTCGTGTTTGGTCGCGGAGCGCTCGGTATCAGGCTTGAACCGGGGCAAGACAGCGCCACTCAGTCGGAGCTCAAACTCAGTGCGGGCGGAAGCAGGATGAGTGGGCTCCTCGGTGGTATCGAGACTCTCGTCAGCATCAGACTCAATCAACGTCTCGCCAACGAGTTCCGAACGCAGCTGTTCGAGCGGTTGACCCACTTACCCATGAAAACCATCGATGATCATCGTATCGGTGATTCGATCTACCGTGTGATGTACGACGCACCGGATCTGCCCGAGGTGTGTTACTCCGTGACATTAAGCCCACTTTTCACCGTGCTCGGTGCGCTAATTGCGCTTTACCTCATGGGTACCAGCTACAGCGGCGTTGCGCCTGAACTGATGTGGGCTTCGGTGTTGGCTCTTCCTGTCGCACTGGTGGTAACCATCCCATTGTCTGCATTTGTGCGTCGCGTTCAGCAGTCCAGTCGTGCATCCGGGACCGCGACTACCAACGCCATCGAGGAGAGCATGAGCAACCTGCATGCGGTGCAAAGCCTCGGCGGCATGGATCAGGAAAAGGAACGGGTCGAGAAGAAAAGCGGGGAGTCCTTTCGGCGCTTTCGTCACGTCGTCTTGACCCGAATCGGCATAGGCTTCATTGGTTGGTTGATGTACATATTGCTCGCGGTCTTTGTATTCTTTTTTGTTACGGATCGGATCTTCGACTTGACCATGAGCCCGGGAGACCTTTTCGTGCTCTGGGAACTCGTTATAACGATTGCAGGATCGGGCATCGCGATCGGCATGTTTTGGATTAACGTTCAGGGACAGGTCGCGGCAGTGCGCCGCGTGTTTTTCTTCATGGACATGGAGACCGAAGATCCCAAGGAGAACCATCGCAATCTGGGAGTGGTGCAAAACGGTGTCACGTTCGAGGGTGTCGGATTCAGCTATGCCACCGGCACGCGGGCTTTGGCGAACATTAACCTGCGACTGGATGTAGGCGAACTGGTTGCCATCGTCGGTCCAACCGGTGCCGGCAAGACGAGCCTCGCCTATCTCATTCCCGGTTATTACCAGGCAACCGAAGGGCGCGTTCTGATCGACGACCAGGATGTCAGCGAAACCACAGTCGAGTCTTTGCGCGCCCAAGTGTCCTACGTGTTCCAGGAACACCTCCTCCTCAACGAGTCTATTCGCAGCAATCTCAATATCGCAAATCCTGACGCCACCGAAGAGGACATTCTCAATGCCTGTAGGACTACGGGTGCCATCGAGTTTATTGAAGAGCTTCCCGATGGCCTGGATGCCGAACTCGGCCAATCCGGTGACACGCTAAGCGTCGGTCAAAAACAACGGCTCTGCATCGCGCGGGGCCTCGTCCGCAACACGAAAATTCTCATCCTCGATGAGCCGACGGCAGCGCTCGATCCCCAGACCGAGAACGCCCTCGTCCGGGCGTTACAGCGCGCGGCCGAAGGTCGTCTGGTGATCGTTATCGCCCATCGGCTCTCCACCATCCGCAAGGCGGATCGCATCGTGTTTCTGGAAGACGGCGAAATTCGAGACGTTGGCAGTCACGATACGTTGATGGCGAATCCCGCTAGTCCCTACCGGCGTTTTGTCGAACTCCAGGGCGGTAGCTAAACATACTGGCGAGGAGCGTGTATTATGCTGCTCTCTGATAGATGACTGGAGCCCCGCCATGAGAGGATTAATTTGGTTGTCAGGTTTGGCCTTATCCGTCTTTCTCTTCGGTGGCAGTGTGTTTGCAGAAGAGAAAACCACGGTGAAGTCACAACTCTTCCATAGTTTTGAGACAACGGTCAAAAAATCAGTACAAGCCCAATACTTGCTGTTCCTGCCGGATGGCTATAAAAAGAACGGTGACAAGAAATGGCCGATGATCTTCTTTCTCCACGGTGCCGGTGAGAGAGGTGATGACCTCAATCTGGTAGCCATCCACGACCCCCCCAAGATCGTTCAGTCAAAAAGGGACTTCCCTTTTATCGTGGTATCCCCTCAATGCCCAACGGGCGAGTTCTGGTCCAACGACGTGCTGCTGGCGCTCCTGGACCATGTCGTCGCGGAGCATGCGATTGACGAGGACCGAATCTACCTGACGGGCCTCAGTATGGGTGGCTATGGGACTTGGAGTCTCGCATCCGCCGCCCCGAATCGTTTTGCTGCCATCGCACCGGTTTGTGGTGGGGGATCGAGGATATCGACTTACGCATTGGGCACGATGCCAACTTGGGTTTTCCATGGCGCGAAAGACCCGGTCGTCCCTCTGGACGAGGCGCAGAGAATGGTTGACATGCTGAAACGGATGAAGAATCCCGTCAAGTTCACGGTGTATCCGGAAGCTGGACATGATTCCTGGACTGAGACTTACGACAATGACGAACTATACAAGTGGTTCCTCGCTCACCGGCGAAGCGACAGGTGACTTGTTAGACACCGAACAGGCTTCCTGTCTATTCGGTGACCGGTTCCTCATCTACCCAGCTCACGTCTTGCAGATCGATCCCCAGTGGCTTGCTCAAAAAGGTGGCAACTTCTTTGAATAGACTCAACTGAGCTTTCAGACCAAAGAAACCGTGCCCCTGCCTGCTGAGGGTCAGCCACTTGGGCTCATTACCGGCTTTTTCGAGGGCGCGTCGCAGTCGTTTGGCATGCTGAATCGGTGCCCGGCGATCCTGTCCGCCGTGAACCAGCAACACATCCGCCTTGATTCTGTCGGCAAGATAAACCGGTGATATTTTTCTCAGTACATCGTCATCGGTCCCCAGAATTTCACGTACCCACGCGATACCAGACTTTCGGTCTGGGATGTCGCCCTGCGTGTCCATCAATGTCAGGTCATAGACTCCGGCGATGCCAACCGCACACTTGTAGAGGTCTGGCTCCTGTGCTACGCCCATCAAGGCTGAATAGGCGCCGTAGCTGCCGCCGTATATGCATATTCGCTCGGCGTCGGCGATCTTGCTGTCGATGGCCCAGCGTGTTGCGTCGGTCACATCATGTTGCATAAGGCGACCCCACTCGCCGTAACCTTTCTGCTCGTAGTCGAGTCCGTATCCGCCGGAGCCTCTGAAATTGACTTGCAGCACGTGTACACCGAGACTTGCCATCAGTTGTACGTTTGTATCGTAACCCCAGAAGTCCCGTGGTCCGTGAGGACCGCCGTGTATGACCACTATCATGGGCCCTGGTTTTGGTGTATCTGGTGCGCTGGTGATATATCCATATATCTTGCTGCCATCGCGTACCTTGACTTCAATGGGCATCATCGGCGCGAGCTCGTTCGGGGCTAGATGTGGTTTTCGGTGAAACAGCATTTCCAGTTTGTTCTCTGCCTTGAGATCTACCAGCAGGAATTGTCCTGGGTTGCGATCGCTGGACAGCAGCGCAATCGCCTTGGTGTTGTCGCGCGTGACGCTTGTGAACGTAACCGTATCGTTGGGAAACCTCTTTTTCAGACCCGCACGGATCCTGGCCAGAGGGTGTGCTTTGTTAAGGTAGTGAATTGCCGGGTAGTGAAGATCAGTACGGACTGCATATACCTGATCGTTGAGATCTCTGTAGACCGCCCTCAGATCGATTCCCTCAAATTGGTAGAGCATTTTGTGTTGTCTGGTTTCCGTATTGAAAAGACCGAGTCCCGTGGTGCGGCCGCCACGGGTATCCCACGTGAAGAACGTTTTGGGTTCGGGAGCGTTGGCAAATGGAATCCAACCCTCGTCCCGCATACCAAAGCTCTCGATCAATTCCCACTCACGTTTGTTCTTGATATATATCTCGGTTTCGTTCTTGACGTTGAGGCCCGTACTGAAGACGATTTTCCCGTCCTGATCGGCCACTAAACCGCCCCAGGGCGCCGCACCTCGAGCTATCTTGCGGAATATACCGGTCTTAAGATCAACCAAATGAGCTTCAGGGTATTGATCGAAGGAACCGCCAACTATGATGTGTCTGGGATCCTTTGGCAGGGTGTAGATCAGAGCACCCCCGCAATAGGGACACCAGTCGGTTGCCTGCAATCTCTTGATTTTGTTCCTACGCGCGTCAAAGGATAACAGTTCACCCGTCCTTCCCTTGACGTCGCCAAACACCTTACGGGCAGGGGCGTGAAGTATGTAGTCGTCGCTGACCCAGAACATCTGGCCGACTTCTATCTTCTCGCCCAGGTTTGAATTGAAGGTGGTCTTTCGTTGTTCCAGATCGACGATGGAGAACCAGGCATCGTCGCCCTTTAACTTGGTTATGGCCAGGAACTCGCCCGTCGGTGAGATCTGGACACCGAGGACTTCGGAACGGCTCAGGAAGTCACGGGGCATGGGCTTGGCAGCGTAGGAAGATGCGGTTGGCAGGAGAAGCAAAAGGATTGGCAGAATTCTCATGGGACCTCCTTTTCTTGGCTTTCTCTAGCGTTTTACCATGCTCAGGCTACCAATTCAACAACGCGTGGGTGTGACGACTTGCCTGGCCCTTACCCGCCCATGTGTCTCGCGCAGATTTTCCTTAGCAAGACAGCCATTGGCCACTTCCAATTGTGGTGTCCCTTTCGGAACTGCACTGTCCATGCGGTTTACAACCCGCTGGATCTGATAGCCCGATTGGCAGCATCTGAAACGTCCAGAGTCAGTCTTCTTTCAGCAGTTTGCTGCCGCTATAATTGATGGGACATTCGCCTTGTGGAGCTTCTGCAACGATGAAAACACATGAATCCAAAGGTTACACCCTAGTAGAATTAATGGTGGTAGTAGCACTCATCGGGATCGTTGCATCCATCGCAATTGTCAGCTACATCGCCATAATGGATGAGACCTATAGAGGACAGGCTATCTCCGATCTGAACGTGTGTTCCATGGAACTGGGAAGATACTACGAAAACGACTATACCTACGTAGGGGCCCGGATCGATGGCTCTGACGATTCCCTCTGCCCCAATAAGTCACCGGCAAGTGGCGCCGCGCAGTTCGATCTGTCCCTTGAAGCGGCCACCGCCAGCAGTTTCATCCTGCAGGCAACACCGGCGGGCGGCGGCGCCTGTCAAGGCAAATGCATTCAGTTGGACGCCGACAATACAATCAGGGAACTCTAGATTGACGATTGCCAAGTTCATGGGCCTGATCGCGACTCAAGCGTTCGATTCACGAAGCATTGACATCTAGTTTGCAGGGCCCTATCTTATTCATCGGCTCTCGGGGGAGCCACCGGGTCTGCGGAGAAGATTCAATCTACCCCATAGAAAGATATTCAGACTAACCTTCTTTCATCCTGTCATGCAGGCCACGGGATTAACACTGAAAGGAGGTCGTCATGACCACATCTCTACCTGCCAACCCCAGCCTGCGGCATCTTAAGGTCGAGGCAAAACACATTCTTCAGGCGTACAGGAAAGGCGACGAATCTTGCTGTCGAGTGCTAAGGAATCTTCGTCAGTTCGTGGACCATTCTGATGCGGAGATCCTGAAATCTAAGATTGGGCTACACGAAGTTCAGTTTGCTTTGGCTCTGGAATATGGCTTCGAGAGCTGGGCTCAGCTCAAACAGCATCTCGACGCAGTTAGCGCTGCCCCGGAGAAGAGCGCGTTGCGTGTCAATGGTGCAAATGCCGTGGAAGTTACCGGCAATGGCCAGAACCGGGATTCCGTTGCACTGTCTCTGGTTGCTGCTGCTCAGGCTTTTGGTCAGACGCTCGATTACGCGGATGCTACCTGCCGTCTTGGTAACGCCTTTGGGCCAGCCATCGATACCGAAGAAAACTGCACCAGTCACATGCAGGTGGAAGGCCGATTACTGGACCGTGGGCTTGCACTTGTCGGCGAACAGTTGGGATTCCAGGTAGAGCGCCTCGAGTTTCCCGACAGGATAGGTCCTGGGGATGACGAGAACGCCATGTTGTCCCATCGTCAGGTGGTAGCACAAAGCGTTGCTCCTTTGCTGAATGAGGGAGCTGTCGTACTCGTCGCTGGTGGCTGGGATGTCCAGGGAGGGCCGCACGGTTTTCGTCACTGGGCCTATGCGGGATTGCTTGCCTCCGTCGATCAGGAGGAAGGGCTATTGCTCGGCGCCCATCCACAAGGGCACATGGACAATCCACTCGTCTCAATCTGCCAGCATGGCATGGAACCACACGGCGGGCGGATCTATGCCTGGGCACTGCGGCCTGCATCAGAGACCCGTTCCGATGATGTAGCCACTCTGCAACTGGCCTTGCACCGTATTCGTGGTACGGTCACCTTTGAATCTGATACGCGCGATCTCTTCGGCTTAGCTGCGATGGACTTTTGGATTGAACTGATGCGACGTGATGCGGGATTCTGCGCACCATGCTGGAGTCGGCGGGACGATGATGGAAAACCTTGGGATGCCTGGGAGAATGCTATGCGAATGCGGCAAAGCTCCGAGCATGCCTCTGAATTCCTCAAAGGATGCTCGGTAAGACTGGATACGGATGCCCGCTTTCACCTTGCAGCTGCCGCAAGTGCATACGACATCATCGTCGATCTACTTGCCGGATCCATTACGAGAGAGGGTCCTGAGAGCTTTCAGACCATCCTCGGTGATATGCGGCTCCAGCAGGGCCATGCCGACAGCGTGCTGACGCCGGTGCGAGAAGCTTTGGTCGATGCGGCAGATCACATCGAAATGGCACTTGTCAGGGTACAAGCGAGTTGAGACTTGCCAGGCCAGGCATCGCAGTCTGTTGCTGGCACATTTGATTCCCTGAATCAGCTTCCTGACACCGACTTGTTGGGCCCGGTAATGGTCAGTTCGCCGCAGGAATGCTATTCCATCTGTTTCACCGGTAGTAGAATCAGCGCGACAGTTTATGTGCTGCAGATAAAGCATGTGACCGAGGGTGAATGAGCAAGGACCCCATCAACTTTTACTTTCTCTCTACGGGACACTGCGGCACCCGTTTCTACCATCATGTTCTGAGACAGGCGACGAACGCGGAAGTGTGGCATCAGCCGGGACACGAAGACATCGCCGCAATCGTCAACCGGATGGAAGACCGGTTTGGGACGAATCCGGAAGAATTCCTGCGCATGCGGATCACAAGCTATCCGCGTTTGCAGCGACGTATCGACAAGCGCCTGTCCCTGCCCTGGATCTATGGTGACACGCTCAACTGGATGCGTGCCTTTGGCTACATGCTTTATGACTACATTGGTCCGCAACGTCTACGTCTCGTCCAATTGGTACGGCACCCGGTTGCGGCCTGTCGTTCCAGCCTGGCCGATCACCGCCCACCCTCGCAGGAGGAGTTATCTGACATAGACTTTGCCGAACAGGTGGCAAGACAGTGGGTGCTGCAATACTCATGCATCCGCCACCAATTTCGGGCCATCGACGATGCCGCAGTTTGCAGAACCGTGCGGCTGGAAGATGTCGACCTTGAGCAACTGAGGGAGCTGTATGATTTTCTGTTCCTCGAGGGATTTGACGATGCGGTTATTCTGTCACTCTTGCAGAGCACCACCAAGGACGTTAAGCACTACCACAAAAGGGAGGCGAGGGTTCCCGCATCGAAGGAGGAGCTGCGCGCAATCTGGGACGTGTGTGCCCCACTTGCCGCAGAATATGGGTACGCGGAGGACGAGGAGTTCTACAACCAAGCGCCCAGTCGTCCGGATCGTCAGACGTCGCCGGTGCGCGTCGAGGATAGGTTTGGCGAGCGACCTGCATCAGTGCAATTGATGGACTACAGGGGATTGGGTCTGATCGTCAAAAGCTCCTCCGGCATCAATTGTGTCAACATTGCCGGTGGACCCATCGCATTCTGGCCACGCACCCAAGGTGCGTTCGTTCCATTGGCGGAAGGCGGGGATGGCACACCGGGCCAGCGGCTACTGAACCATTTCCTGCTGCATGGCGAAAAGGAATTCATGCGCGGCATCAGGACATCCGACGCGGACTTCATTGATTCCGTTCTGACCGAGAGCGGCTTCGATTACATCAAGGTCAATCGATCCCGGATTGGCGAGAAGTGGCATGAGTCAGAATGGCAGACCTGGGACGGGGCCAGTCTCGTTAGTGCTCCATGGGAGGCATGGGTACCTGTCAACATTCGTGCCGTGCCCTACAGCACAATCTCCGGGGTGCTCAGCGGCTGTGATGCCGAAGGCGTGCTGATCTGGGAGAATTCAAACTAGAACGCTCGTACGTGCAGTGATGAGTCGAAGGGTCAGCGGTGCACCTGTAGACCTTGATCGTCTTCAAAGCAGGTGCAGTTACGTCCCGCACTCTTGGCCTCGTAGAGTAGCCGGTCGGCAAGGCGGATCAACTCTTCCATACTGCTGAGCGTGGCGTCACCTTCGTAGGTGGCCACTCCCACGCTGACGGTCACAGCAAGATTCTGCTCCTCATAGGTGAAAACAGTCTCTGCCGTGGTGCTACGGACTCGATCGGCGATATTCACTGCCGGGGTAAGCGCCGATCCCCGCAACAGAAACACAAACTCCTCACCACCATAACGTGCAAACACGTCATACTGCCTCACCGTATTCTCCAGGGTGGTGGCCAGATCCCTGAGTAGGAAGTCACCAGCTACATGTCCGTGGGTGTCATTGAATACCTTGAAGTGGTCGATATCGAACATGATCATACTTAGATTGCTATTGTGGCGTCGAGAATAGGCGAACTCCTTCTCCGCCATTTCAGTGAAGTAGCGTCGATTGTGGATACGGGTAAGACCATCTCTGATCGCCATGTTACGCAACTGCCGATGGTATTCGGTGTCAGCTGCGTCGTGGTACGTGAATTTGAATGAGATATCACCAACCGTTAACTTGTCACCGTCATGAATCTCCGTAGAAGTGTGGATCGACTGGTGGTTGACTTTGGTGCCATTGGTGCTGCCCATATCTTGGGCAAAAAAGGACGTGTCTTTCCGGGTGATCGAGGTGTGCAGACGGCTGACGCTGGCATCGGAAACGGTTATTTCGACCTCATCGACACGCCCGATCAAGACGATGCTCTTCTCCAGAGGGTACACCTTGCCGAGGAAGTCACCATCTATCACGACCAGGCACGGCGTTGTCTTGTCCCTGTCTTTGGTCGATGGTGGGACCTTATTGTCTCTGAATTGAGTGGTATCTTCTGGCAATCTCGTCTATCTCTCAGCATCCCATGTAACAACATACCCGTTTCGATATCAATCTATCAAGGCTTTCTACACTCCGTGGTCTGTGCGTTCACCCGGGATCTCGTAAAACTGCGCTGGCCTTATGGAGGGGTTGGCGAGAAGGATCCGGAAAGATCTGTCTAGTGCCTGAAGATGTCAATTCCGTGCGTAATGATGCTGTTCTTTGGTAGAACTGAGCACAAATCCGCTTTTGGACTGGCTCGGGTCTTCGCCCGTCGGCGGTGCCGACGCCCAAATCGGCTTTCCTGCCGATTTGTCGAACTGGGGTCCAAATCAAATCCTCCCTACATGCCATACCAAAAAACCAGCACGAGGCTGGTTTTCTTGATCTGGCGCGCCGGAAGGGATTTGAACCCCCGACCACCTGGTTCGTAGCCAGGTACTCTATCCAACTGAGCTACCGGCGCGAAGGAAGGGGTATTATCTGCAAGCTACTGGCAAGAATCAACTCCTGACCTGCGCGCCTGAGCTGTGCGTGAGTGCCCGGAGAGCCGGCCCGGCACGGTGGCGCAGGCCAGGCAGTTAGCTTCGGGACCAGCGATCTTGTATCATCACGCCTCAACCTGAGGGGGTGTCAAACGATATGTCCGATTTGCTGGCGCAGGGCCTGGAACTGGCGATGTACGGGATGGGCACGGTGTTTATCTTCCTGACACTGCTGGTCATGGTGACCGTTATCATGTCACGGATTATACTGGCAATGGACGTGGCAACGGTGGATGAACACGATGATTCCAAGCAGCGCTCACTGGACCAGGACAGGCGACTGGTGGCAGTGATTACAGCGGCTGTGCAGCGCTATCGATCGGAGCATGGATGATCGCGGCAGACTCCGGCATCCGGCTTTGCAATCAATTTGGCGGGATAGGTGAACTGACGGACACTAGTTGAATCGGGTGGTCCAGGCAGTTCAGACATGCTGTATTCCCTGTAAGAGTAGTCAGTGTAAATAAACGAATAACTTTGCGACGAGAACATCGAATACTATGAGCGACAAGAAACCCCTCGGCATAACGGAATTAGTCTTGCGTGATGCACATCAGTCCCTGTTTGCAACACGGTTGCGGATTGATGACATGTTGCCTATTGCCGGCAAGTTGGATGAGGTGGGTTATTGGTCCATCGAGAGTTGGGGTGGGGCGACATTCGATGCCTGCATCCGTTTCTTGGGAGAAGACCCCTGGGAGAGGATCAGAGAACTGAAAAAGGCGATGCCGAAAACCCCGCAACAGATGCTGTTCCGGGCTCAGAACATACTGGGCTACCGACATTATGCGGACGACATCGTTGAGAAATTCGTGGAACGGGCGGCCGTCAATGGTGTCGATGTATTCCGGATCTTCGACGCGATGAATGATGTCCGGAATCTGTCAACAGCGATTGGTGCCGTGATAAAGCAGGATAAGCATGCCCAGGGAACTCTCTCCTATACGATCAGTCCGGTTCACACCATAGACAAGTGGGTGGATATGGCCAGGCGGATAGAAGATCTTGGTGCCCACTCCCTCTGCATCAAGGATATGGCGGGTTTGTTGGCCCCCTACGTTGCCTTTGAACTGATAACCCGATTGAAGGAGACGGTTGCTATTCCCATCCACATGCAGTGCCATGCGACAACTGGATACTCCACCGCCACCTATGTGAAAGCGGTGGAAGCGGGCATCGACAATGTCGATACCGCCATCTCATCCATGAGTATGACCACCGGTCACTCCCCGACCGAATCGGTGGTGTCGATACTGGAAGGCGGTGACCGGGATACCGGCCTCAACATCCTGCAGCTCGAGGAGATCGCGGCTTACTTTAGGGAAGTGCGCAAAAAGTATGCAAAATTCGAGGGGACACTAAAGGGGATTGATCCCAGAATTCTGGTTGCGCAGGTACCGGGTGGCATGCTCTCCAACCTTGAAAACCAACTGCGCGAACAGGATGCTTCGGCTAGACTTGACGAAGTGTTGGAGGAGATTCCCAAGGTGAGGGAGGATCTTGGCTTCATCCCCCTGGTCACACCAACTTCACAGATCGTCGGCACGCAGGCGGTACTCAACGTACTCGTTGGCGAAAGGTACAAGACCGTCACCAAGGAAACAGAGGGGGTGCTGAGGGGCGAGTATGGTGCTACTCCCGCACCTATCAACAAGGATCTGCAAGACAAGGTGTTGGCGGGGGACGAACCCATCACCTGTCGTCCGGCGGATCAGTTGCAGCCCGAATTCGACAAGCTGGAAAGTGAACTGATCGCCTTGTCGAAGGAGCAGGGATTCGAGCTGGCAGCGAACAAGGCAGACGACGTTCTGACCTACGCCCTGTTCCCCCAGCCCGGATTAAATTTCCTGAAGAATCGCAATAATCCTGACGCATTCGAACCTGCACCACAAATTGAGACGGCAGAGCCGGCTAAAAAGGCAACTGCAGCGCCCGCGGCCAGCGACGGCGTCTATACCGTTGAGGTGGATGGACAGAGCTATACGGTCAAGGTGACAGACGGCGGTGAGGTCCGGTCGGTTGCCGCCACGACTTCTGCGCCGGTCGCTCCTGGAGCATCCACGGCCATTCCCGCCCCCCTTGCGGGCAACATATTCAAAGTCAACGTCGTGCCCGGTGATCAGGTCGCCGCCGGTGATATCGTCGTCGTTCTGGAGGCGATGAAGATGGAGACCGAGATCAGTGCGACGAAATCGGGACGAGTTGAAGAGGTCCTGGTTCAGGTCGGTGACAAAGTGTCCGTGGGTGACGTCCTGGTGTCGTTGAGCTAGCTGTACTATCCCCATGGATCAACTACTGCAATTGTGGCACACCACGGGCATCTCCCAGCTACAGCCAGGTCAGTTTGTCATGATCTGCGTTGGGCTGACGCTCCTCTATCTGGCCATTGCCAGAAGTATCGAACCCCTGCTGCTGGTACCAATCGGATTCGGCGGCATTCTCAGTAACATTCCCGGTGTGGATATCGCGGTGGGCACCGGCATCCTGCATCAGTTCTATTTGATGGGAATTGAAACCGGCGTCTTCCCTCTGCTGATCTTTATGGGTCTTGGCGCAATGACGGACTTCGGTCCGCTGCTGGCTAATCCGAGAACCCTGTTGCTGGGCGCCGCAGCACAGTTCGGCATCTTCGCAACCCTCTTGGGTGCGCTCGGATTGAGTGAGTTGGGATGGATTCCTTTCACGCTCAAGGAGGCTGCCGCCATAGGAATCATAGGCGGCGCCGATGGGCCGACATCGATCTATGTTGCCGGGATTCTGGCTCCCCAAATCCTGGGTGCTGTCGCCGTAGCGGCTTATTCCTATATGGCCCTGGTGCCCATCATTCAGCCACCGATCATGAGATTGCTGACTACCGAGCGGGAGAGAAAGCTGGAGATGGTGCAATTGCGATCAGTGCGCCAGCGGGAAAAGATCTTCTTTCCCATGGTGTTATTGCTGCTGGTGGCACTGCTGGTTCCAAGTGCTGCACCGCTGCTGGGCATGTTTTGTTTCGGTAATCTGATGCTCGAGTGTGGTGTGGTGGACCGACTCAGCGACACGACTCAGCATGCCCTCATCAATATCGTTACCATACTGCTGGGTCTGGCGGTGGGATCCAAATTGGGCGCAGAGCAATTCCTGGACACCAAGACCCTTGGAATCCTTTTGCTGGGGGTGGTGGCATTCGGTATCGGTACAGCCTGTGGTGTAGTGATGGCTAAATTGATGAATCTTCTTTCGGCGATAAAAGTGAACCCGCTGATCGGTGCCGCAGGCGTATCCGCAGTGCCCATGGCGGCACGGGTAGTCAACCGAGAGGGCCTCAAGGCTAATCCGCAGAACTACCTGTTGATGCATGCCATGGGACCCAATGTTGCCGGCGTAATCGGTTCAGCGATTGCGGCGGGGGTGTTGATAAAGTTTGCCGGCTAACGGGTAAACAAAGCTGCCATCGCTCGGCTCATATTCTCCACGCGGAATCCACCAGGATCGTTGATCAGCCATGAAGATTGAGCAGCTGTTGGCCGCTTGGCCTCCCGAGAAAAGAATACCGGACGCCAGGGAGCAAATAGGCAACATGCTGACATTCGAAAGGAGCAAGATCGTCGTGCTGGACGACGATCCGATGGGCACCCAGTCGATACACGACGTGGATGTGTACATGTCCTGGCAGGAGGCTGCATTGCAGGAGGCCCTCGAAGCCGAAAGCCCACTTTTTTTCCTGTCGACCAACTCTCGCAGTCTGCCTGAATCGGAAGCGTATGGCCTCAACCTGATGCTCTCTCGAAGACTGAAGAGATGTGCTGACAGAGCCGGCAGAAAACTGCTCATCGCGTCGCGCAGTGACAGTACGCTGCGCGGGCACTTTCCGGCGGAGATTCAAGCGATCGAGCAGGGCCTTGCCGAAGAGATCGACGCAATCATCATTGCTCTGGCCTTCTTTGCAGGCGGCCGCTTCACCATTGACGATACGCAGTGGGTCGAAGAGAAAGGCGGACTGGTACCCAGCCACGAAACGGAGTTTGCCGATGATCCCCTGTTCAGATACACGTCAGCTCACCTGCCCAGTTGGATCGAGGAGAAAAGTGGCGGCAATATTTCGCGAGACGATGTGTTGTCAATTTCGCTGTCAGACATACGTGCAGGTGGGCCCGAGTGTGTTGAGCGGTTATTGCGCGGGACCCGGAACCGTCAACCGGTCGTGGTGAATGCTGCCTGCGCCAGTGATCTGGAGATATTCGTGCTTGGATTGATGCAAGCCGAGAGTGAAGGGAAACGCTTCCTGTATCGATGTGCCGCCCCCTTTATCAAGGTGCGTGGAGGCATTGCGGATCGACCACTACTGAATTCGAGTGAGTTGGGCGTCAAAGGAGCCCCGGGCGTCGTGGTGGTCGGGTCCTACGTAGAGAAATCTACCCGCCAACTGGAACAGCTGCTGCAGTGTGACGGCACGATGGGTATAGAGGTGCCTATCGGTGACCTGTTCGATGCGGGCAGCAGACGGGCGGTCATTGACAGCATCGCCCTGAAAGCGGACGCTGCACTACGTGAGAACATGTCACCGGTGATCTTCACCGAACGCAGGACGATCGAGCTTGAGGCCGCTGAATTTCTGCAGGCGGGCGCCGAGATAATGGATGCTCTATGTCACGTTCTGTCTGCACTGCAGCAACGCCCGGCATTCATCCTTGCCAAGGGGGGGAACACCAGCCACCAGGTGGCCGGAAAGGTCCTTAAAATAGATCGGGCGCATGTGCTGGGACAGCTGGTTGAAGGGGTCCCAGTCTGGCATGTTAGCGAGTCCGGGAATCCATTGAGTACACTATTCGTGCTGTTTCCAGGCAACCAGGGCACAGAGAGTACACTGGCGGACGTGTACAAATTACTGGTCCCACATTGAATCGACTTTACCCGATCCATGTCCTCTTGCATCGGCCAACCACGCAAAAGGCTGCTTCCACAAAAAAAGAACCAGAGCACGGGACATCATGGCTCTGGTTCAAGTCACAATCATTTGGGAGGAGAGAGAGAAACACAACATTGATTGTGACGTGAGAACTATAGTGTTTTTGTTAACCTATGACTGTGATGCAGTTCACAATTCCATCTATGCCGCCGGAATAGAAGAATGCTACGCGGCAGATACAAACGAGCGCTCGTCTTCGAATAATCCTTCAGCGTGATAGTGACTGATTGAATCGTCTCTTGTGGGCAGTATTTGTGAAATCTGCGCCAAAGATCGAACAGCCCATCGCGCATAGCCCGCTAATTTTGTGTGCCAAGGGTGTACTGCTCGACAGACTGCCTGATCAGGCCGATATTCCGATCGAGCCAACCGTCCTGGATGAACCCGTCGCCCCGAATCTCCACTGTTTGAGAAGCATGCAGACCCATCCACCAGATGCGGCGAATAGGAACGAACAGCTTGGTTGCTTCCAGTTCATTATCCGTGAGCGAACGCACACGGGAATATCCCTTTAGGAAGGCGTTCCATCTTCTCGTCGTCCTGGCTTTGCCAATGCGGTCAGAACCGATCATTCCTGCCAGTTCCCAAAGAAAAACGGCCACGTCATAGGCGCGCCAGCCATATCCGTAACAGTCGAAGTCAAATACGACCATCCGGCCCTCGCTGTCCTGGTGGACATTGGCGCCGTGGTGGTCACCGTGAATGCAGCCGTATTCCGGAAGCTTCTTTGGCAGCAAACGGTTGACGCCTGATTTCAGGCTGTCACAGGTGTGCTGCAGGTATTCGAGATCGTCTTTGCGATGCGCCAGGTACGGCGCCAAGTGTTTGAGCGGCCGGTCGATCAGATGACGTAGATCCACGTGAAAGCGTCTGCCATCTTCCCGCCGTCGATCCATGACCATTTGGATGCTCGCTACGATCTCGCCGTATTGTGTGCAATCGGCCAGATTGAAGCGGGGTACCCTGCCGGCTGCCTCGGTGAAGAGTACTGCATAACGCGGGCCTTCGGGCGTCGTGATTCGAGTGAGATAAGCGCCATCCTTCCTCGGCACGGGATGAGAGACCGGTTGCCGCTGCCTGACGAGGTGATTGAGCATTTCGACCTCTGCATCGATCTCGGATTTCTTGCGCCATCCGTAACGATACACTCTGAGGAAATACTTGCCGGACCCGGACTGAACCGTGTAGGTGTCGTTGAGGCTTCTTTGCAGTAATTCGCAGTTCAGTGGCTGCTTCAGCCGATACTTGGCCAGGACTCGGTCGAGGAGCAACTGGTCTGACACGATCGATGGAAATGTCATGCTGTCTCGCAAAGGATTGCAGCCGTCGACCGGCAGTAGGCATAACCGGGAGCAAGCAGTGGTCTGCCAGTTGCCAGTTTACCTTTTCGGTAAGGAATTACACGTTTTGCAGGAGGGCCAGGCTGCCGACCGGCGTCTTGGACCTCTGCCTTTTGCACCATTCAGGAGCTGATCGCGCCGGCAGGTCCCACCTGAAGACCTTGGGCTGCTTGTCCCCGGCGAGCTTTCGGACCAAATTTGAGAATATTGCGTTATGTCATGATAATCTGTCGTCAAACGGCAGTATACTCACCTGACGCTAGGCACAACGGTTGGGTTAGCGTTGACCAGGAGAAGGCTATGAGTGTTGAAGCACAAACTGTAATAGAAGGGGAGAAGTTTTTCAGATGCACATCATCCCTTGACTGCGGTGGGCGTTGCCCGCTGAGGGTTCATGTCAATGACGGTGTTATCACCCGGATAGAGGGCGACGATTACGCCGACTCTGACGGACAGCTCAGGGCCTGTTTGCGAGGCCGTGCGTATCGCCAATTCATCTACCACAAAGATCGTCTCAAATTCCCCATGAAACGCGTTGGTGAAAGAGGGGAGAAGAAGTTCGAACGGATCTCCTGGGACGAAGCGATGGATACGATCGTCACAAATCTGACCCGGGTCAAGGAGAAATACGGTGAAAAGAGCCTTTTCTTTACATCGGGAGGGCACCTCGGGGCGTTGCACACTGCCGGTTCACTATCCAAGGCACTGGCCATGTTCGGTGGGTACACGACGCTGTATGGCAATATTTCTTCGGAGGGGGCCGTCTATGCCGTGATGTCCTCCTATGGCGATGTGATGGTTGGCCACGGTCGGGAAGACCTGCTCAACGCCAAACTGATCATCATGTGGGGTTGGGATCCGGTCAGAATGATTTCGGGTACCGACTGTATCCTCAATCTGACCAAGGCCAAGGAGAAAGGCATTCCGATCATTTTGATCGACCCCCGCTATACGCACACTGGCGCTGTCTTTGCCGACGAATGGATACCGATTATACCGGGCACGGATGCTGCCATGATGGCCGCCATGGCCAATGTGATCGTAAAGAAGAATCTCCAGGACCAGACTTTTCTCGACAAATACACGGTGGGATTCGACGTGTTCAAAGACTACGTTCTCGGCACCGATGACGGAATCGAAAAGACGCCGGAGTGGGCATCCAAGATATGCGGTGTGCCCGCACAGAGAATCGAGGACCTGGCCCTGCAATACGCCACCACCAAACCCGCCTGTCTGATGGACTGCCAGGGCCCGGCGCGAGCCAGCATGGGCGAGCAGTATAACCGTGCCGCTATTACGCTCACCAATATGACGGGGAATGTGGGCAAGCCCGGCGGCAGCGCCTGCGGCGGTCTTATGGGCATACCCTATGGACACATGTTCCGTTCGGCTGGCATTCCGGGGATGAGAAATCCTGCGGAAGCCGGTGGACCGTCGATCCGGGGTACCCTGGATCTGAACCTCAGGCTGGTTCGAAGAATCCATACCAACCGGGTTTTCGATGCCATGCTGCATGGCACGGCTGCCGGGTATCCGGCGGACATCCACGCTGCCTGGTTCGCCGGGGGAAATGTCATGACCCAGCGAGGCAATCTCAACAAAGGCGACAAGGCGCTGAAATCTTTGGATTTCACTTGCGGCCAGGATCTATTTTTGACTCCGACGATGCGCTATTGCGATATCGTTCTGCCGGTTTCGAGCTTCGCGGAAAAGAACGACCTGACCCGGCCCTGGCCTTCCGGACCCTACTTGACGTATGCCAACAAGGCCATCGAGCCGCTCGGAGAGTGCAAGACGGACTGGCAGATCGGTAATCTGTTTGCCGAAAAACTCGGCATCAATGATTTCGATGAGCACACCGAGGATGAATGGCTGCGGCTCTTCATCGAGAACAATCCGGAATATAAGGAACACATCAAGGACTACGATAAGTTCAAGGCAGAGGGTATCCACCGAATCAAGATGGACGACACCTATGTCGCCTTCCGTAAAGAGATCGAAGATCCGGAGAATAATCCGTTTAAGACGCCTTCCGGCAAGATCGAACTCTTTTCGCAACGATTGGCCGACCTGGACGATCCCAAAGTTCCGCCGGTAGCAAAATACATCACTTCTCCGGAAGACCGTAACGATCCATTGATGGAGAAGTATCCGCTGCAATTGCTGTCGCCTCATCCCAGGGTCAGGGCCCATTCCATGTTGCAGAATGTGGCGTGGCTGGAAGAGACGGAACCCCATGCCATGTGGATCAATCCGGTTGACGCGGAGCCGAGGGGCATCAAAGACGGTGACGAGGTCTACGTGTTCAACGACAGGGGGAAACTCGCCATCCCAGCCTGGGTGACGCGCAGAATCCTGCCCGGTGTGATTTCCATCTACGAAGGCACCTATTTCGAACCGGATGAGGAGGGGATCTGCCGCAACGGCTGCGTCAATGTCCTGACCAATGATACCTATTCACCTGGCGGTGCTGCGGCTTTGAAGTCATGCCTCGTCGAAGTATCCACAACGTAAGGGAGAGCGCAGCATGCAAAGAGGATTCTATTTTGACCAGGCCCGATGCACGGGCTGTTTCGCCTGTTCCGTTGCGTGTAAAGACTGGCACGATACGCCCGCCGGTCCCGCCAGCTGGATGAGAATACACTATCGTGAAGCAGGCAATTTTCCGAAGCTGTTTGTCAGCCATCTGGCGGCCCCCTGCTACCACTGCGCTGAACCGGTATGTGCGTTCGTATGCCCTAACCAAGCCGTGACCAAGCGGGCCGAAGATGGCGTCGTTGTCGTGGACCGGGACAAGTGCCGGGGCGATGAGCCCTGTGGCATCATCGACGAATCGAAGATGCCTGCGAGCCACAACTACGGTGCCGCGACGGCCCCCTGTCAGGTCGCTTGTCCGGCCCACTTGCATATTCCGGCTTACGTTGCCCTGATCGCAAAGGGCAAGAACAAGGAAGCTCTGGAACTGATTCGACAGCACATGCCGCTGCCATCGGTGTGCGGACGGGTCTGTCTGCATCCCTGTGAGACGGCATGCCGTCGCAAGGACGTGGATGAGCCAGTCGCTATCATGTCCCTCAAGGGGTTTGTAGCCGACAACGTTCCCTATGAGGCGCCGGCGAGAATCGAACAGACGGAGGATCACAAGGTAGCGATTGTCGGTTCGGGGCCCGCAGGATTAGGCGCAGCTTACGATCTCATCAGGATGGGCTACGGTGTGACTGTGTTTGAGGCATTGCCTGTAGTCGGCGGCATGCTTGCCGTCGGTGGCCAGACCTATCGTTTACCACGGGAAGTGCTGCAACGGGACATCGACTACATTGAGGCGCTTGGCGTGGACATCAAAACCAACGCCGCCATTGATCTGGGCAAAGGCCTGGACGACCTGCTTGCAGGGGAGTATGGCGCGGTCCTGCTGGCCCTCGGCGCCCATAAGGGACACAAGCTGAGTATTCCCGGAGCCGACCTTGACGGAAACATCGTCGGAACCACCTTCCTGAAGGACGTCAATCTGGGCAACGATACCAAGATCGGTAAGAAAGTTGTGGTTGTCGGGGGTGGTAATGTCGCCATGGATTGTGCTCGATCAGCCATCCGCCTGGGTGCGGATGACGTGCAGGTCATCTGTCTCGAGGGCAGCCTGGGGGACATGCCTGCTGAATCCGAGGACACCCAGCAAGCTGCCGAAGAAAGGGTCGTGATTCAACCCGGTCTGTCCGCTGTAGGTGTCGTAGATGAGGGGGGCAAGGTCGCCGGCGTGGAGTGTGTCGAGGTTACGAAACTCAAATTCGACGCGGACGGTCGACCCAGCTTCGATACGGTCAAGGACAGCGAAAAAACGATGGCCGCCGATACGGTCATTTTTGCCATCGGTCAGTCACCGGACCTGTCAGGCCTGCCTGCTGGTGGTGACATCGAAAGTGGTCCAAAGAGTACCGTATCCGCCGATCCCGATACGATGATGACCGGTCGACGCGGTATCTTCTCAGCCGGTGATAGCTTTGATCTCGCCGGAAGCATCGTGACTGCCATCAGTACCGGGCAGAGAGCGGCGTTCTTCATGAATCGCTTCCTTCAGGGCGATGTACTCAGGGTCCAACCGGACCGGGTGCAACCAGAGAATATCGAACAGGAAGCAGACATTCAGGTAGAGATTCCTGCCGGAATCGAAAAGCAAGCGAGGCAATCGATGCCGTTACGCCCCGTAGCGGAGCGGGCCTCCAGTTGGGAGGAAGTCGCACTGGGTTTCGACGCCGATGCTGCGGTGGCTGAAGCGGAGCGGTGCATGAACTGTGCCGGGCATCTATGTAAGGATGCCTGTGCGTATTCGGCGCCGCAATTTGCCATCGAGGGAAAAGCCAAGATGCAAAAGTGCGATCTCTGCTATGAACGGTGGGACCAAGGACAGATGCCTATCTGTGTCGAAGCGTGCCCGCCGCGAGCATTGGATGCCGGACCAATGGAAGAACTGACAGCCAAATACGGCAAGGCAAACGATGCAGTCGGTTTTGTCTATTCAAACGTCATCGAGCCGTCCATTGTGAGTAAGGCGAAGAAACGCCCGTAGGAAAGCTCTGAAAAGCCAGGCCTGACCCGGAGGTCAAGCCTGGCTTTTTCTGTTCGGCGTGCTATTCTCAGCATGGCAGTTGGCCCTGACCAAGCCGAAATCGGGAGGTATTGATGTTCAAGGTGGGTGACACTGTCCGCTATGTCGATACCCATAGCGGAAACAGCGAGCCATCTGAAGCGATGGTTCTTGAAATAAAAGAACAGATCAAGATCAGCTATCACATCGACGACCTGCAAACAATCATTTGGGTCGATTCTGGTGAGATAGAAGTGTCTGACGTATTCGATTGTACCCATGACGCTGAATGTGGATGGTGCGACGGTACTGGCGACTGCATCTATGACTAGCCGCAACAGAATACGATAATTCCCCACCGCGCCATAAGTTGTTAGTTAGCAACCCCCTTGTCTCCCCTCTCTGGCAGCGTAGCCGACTGTTTTCTCATCCGAGCTTTCACACAGTATGCAGCACAATGACGGAGCAAGCAGCATGAAGTTCGATGGTTTAATGCTGTTCTGTGAGGATATCCGAGAACTCACGCGCTTCTACGAAGAGGTGATGTTGCTGCACCGAGATCCCGATCAGGCACTGCCGCCTCACCGTTTTGTGACGTTACTGAGCGACGGCGCCGCTGTCCTCTGCCTGCACTCAGGCACTAAGCCCAGTGGGGGTCGGGCCAAGCTCATGTTCACTGTGCAAGAAATCAGACCCTTGTACGAACGGCTACGGGCATACGGCTTTCGGACCAGGAAACCCAAGATCATCACCGATGGGATTATGACCTTCGATTTTGACGACCCTGAGGGCAACCGCATCCAGGTTTACGGAACCTGGTCCAGGCAGGACTAAGACAAGACAAACACATCAGGATAAACACAGGACACCCGTGGATAAACACAGGACACCCGTGTGATCCCATGGATGTCCTGAATTGGTGAATTTGAATCAGCCAGCCGGTCAGTCCTTCAACAGGGACTGTATGGCGCTGGGAAGGTCGAACGTGCTGTCGTCTATTTGCGCGTTGAGTTCCACGGTCGTAATAGTGACCTCGATATCCGCCGCGGGGGAGGAGATAACGGTCTTGTGAGAGAACATGATATCACCCACTTTCTTGTAGTCGCTGCTGGTGACTGTGCTGGAACCACCGGTGGGGTCCTTTTGTACTTCCTTGATCAGAAGCCCCGAGGCGTTGTCGAAATGACGGGTTTTTATGGTCCCGCCGCGAGACGTGAACACCACGACCGTCGCGCCATTTTCCTCACCGGTAATTTCGGCCGATTCATAGGTCTCTCGCCAATCCATCAGCGGGTTAATGTTGGCATCTTCCCGTTGGTAGACTGCCTGATCGCCTTGTAGAATTGAGTCGCCTTCCAAAGGATTCAATTGCCACGGGATATCGTCAGTGACACCCATAACTACCTGGAACATGCCGGGGATTTCGATGACGCGCTTGTAGTTCCCGTTTTTGTAGTAGACCATCATATCCGTGTCGAGGCCCGCAGTGGCAACGTACGCACCGCCTTTGAGTTTCAGGCTCGTGATCGCCTCATTTGCCGCCCGTCCGCCGGTGGCTTCGAAGTACCTGTCGATGATTTGGTCGACCTCACTGAGACGACCCCCAGTGAGTTGGCACCCCAACAGGGTTAATACTAACGTGACGCTTACGCCAATTTTCAGCATGGTCTTCATGAGACTCTCCCATTCGTTTTGATGTGACTCGCCCACACAATCTATCGAGATATATTCTCCTGACTGATATCGAAATTCTGGTAACGTGCTTCTGAAAAATGAATCAACAAGAAACACTCCAGAAATAGTACCAAGCTGCCGGCATTTATGTAAATGGCGGAAAACCACAGTGATTCAGCGCCAGACAGATAACCGATCCCAAAAACCAAGCCGCTAACCACGGCTGCTGGAATCAACAGGATGGTAAATGCGACCGAACTCACCAGACCTGCAAGAATTGGGTCCTTGGTCACCTTCTGGTTTAGATTAGAGAAGTCCGGCAGGTATAGCAGAAGTAGATTCCTCATGGTGAGCTTGATTGCGATCACACCGAATAGTAGAGGTATGATAAGCGTTGATCTCGGATTGTATAACGGACCACCCACCGTCATCGCTAACACAAACCGGAGGAGTAGAATTCCACACAGTATCAAGAAGGGCGCGATTACCTCACCAAATACGAGTTCGGGACCATGCAGTGGCATCGACTTCAAGACATCAAAGTACGGCATATCACTCTTCAGTCCGGCTTGCATCGTCTGCGGACCCAGTACAAGAGTCCACATGATAACCGTCATGGCAACGGTGGCGCCGAAGATCTGAAAGCCGCCTGACAAGGGTACGAAGCTAAGTGGGATGAGGATTAGGAGATAGCTGAGTAGCAGCCAACGCAACGGGCTGGATTGCCAAATTCGTGAGATACCCATCAGGTTCTTCCACGCGACTGCTCGCCAATTTGGGCCGGTCGCTGCTAGCTTAAGTATACTGTTTCGACCAGCTGTCCTTTCTACGACAATACTTCTGGTGGGTGCTGTTTCGGCCCCCGTGTCCAAATCGACAAAGTCTGCAAGATCGAATGGGCGTGTGAAGAATATCAGCGTGACCGTAAACCAGACCAATATTGGAAACCAGATCGCTACTGCGAAGTCTGACCAGGACTGCGAGAACGCCGGCTCAAGTAGTTGTTCCATCGGTTCTATCACCACTTGGAAGGCTGGCGTTTCAGTGAACCGGCCGATTTCACCAAACAGATTCTGTGCTTGGAAGACGGTTAACAAGGCTGCGCACCCCAGTCCACCGGTCAGCAATAACGAGAGCATCCATGTAAGGTAACCGTGCCGGGTCCTGGCAAAGTAGCTGGCGAAATATCCCAGACAGAATTCGCACATCAATCCTAGACTGAACCAGATAAACAGGAATATCGATAATCTGAGAAAAGAACTGTGAAATAAAGCTGCCAGGAACACAGACGTGACCACTGCGTTGAGCAAGATGATCGGTTGAAAAACCAGAATCCTGTGGGAGATGAGTTGCTGAGGAGCGAGTGGCGCCGCAGTCAAGAATTCAATCTCAGACTGTTGGAAGGCAAGCGAACGACCAAGTCGTACGCTAAAGGGCCAGCATACTAAATACAACGCAACGACGCCCCACATAAATGTACCGACCCAGTCGAGTGGATTCATGGTTGGAAACTCGCTGACCTGGTCTTGTATTGTCGGACCCAAGACGAAAAAGAAAAATATCAGACAGCCCACTATAAAGATGAAAAGAATCAGGCTGATGACAAAGTTGTGAGGGCGCCTTAGCGCACTAACAAACAGACGCAGGGCATTTCTCAGCCTTGCCAGGAAATAATAGTAGTGTACTGTCCTATACAAATCATATTTATGATAGAATGAGGACTTCTTCAATGGCGTTAGGTAACACTCATGGCGGTTGCACCTCGGATCATACTTACACCGGAACAAAAGAGACAACTTGAGAAAAACGTTCGCAGTGGCAGGACACCGGTTCAGCTCGTTGAGCGATCGAAGATTGTGCTGTTGGCCGCGAAAGGTTCGACTAACAAGGACATCGCCGAGGAAATGCGTACTGACGTGATCAAAGTGGCGCGGTGGCGCAATCGATACACTGAAGCAGGCCACGATGGCATCGCGAAGAATCGCCCACGCGGAGCCAACCAAGGTGGCAAGAGTAGTCGTGGTCAAGCGAGGTTGCGTTCAAGAATCATCAAACTGACGATGGAGTCGAAACCCGAGGGTAGCACCCATTGGTCAACACGGAGCATGGCGAAAGAACTCAAGACCACGCATAGCTTTGTGAACCGTGTTTGGAATGAGTGTGGCTTCAAGCCGCACCTACTGCGTCAATTTAAGATCAGCAATGATCCGTTGTTTGAGGAGAAGCTCGACGATGTGGTTGGGCTGTACCTAGATCCACCAGAGAATGCCGTAGTGCTTTGTGTCGATGAGAAGAGTTCGATCCAGGCTTTGGACCGAACGCAACCTGGGCTACCGCTCAAGCAAGGCCGTGGCGAGACGATGACACATGATTACAAGAGACATGGGACAAGCACGCTATTTGCCGCATTGAATGTAAGCGATGGCAGTATCATCGGTGAGTGCAAAAAGCGCCATCGGCATCAAGAGTTCCTGGCCTTCCTGAAGAAGGTTGAGCGACAAACACCCGAAGGTCAGGATCTTCACATCATCGTTGACAACTATGCGACGCACAAACATCAGAAGATCAAGAACTGGTTGCAGAGAACCAAGCGAGTTCACCTCCATTTCATCCCAACAAGTTCATCATGGCTCAATCTGGTTGAACGCTTCTTTGGGTTGATCACGGAGAAACAGATACGCCGAGGGGTGTTCCGATCCGTAGTAGAACTGGAAGAGCGAATCGAGGAGTACATTGACGTGTACAACAGAGATCCAAAGCCATTCGTTTGGACCAAGTCGACAGATGAGATCATCGAGAAGGTGGGCAGAGCCAGAAAGAGACTATTAAATATATGTTCTGTTTAGGACAGAACAGTAGGATGCTTGCAGGATAGGCCAACGCATCAGAGAAACTGGTCTCGGACAGAAGCTGTTGGGTTATTTCTGTTTTCCTCTACAATGCGAAAGAACAATTCTTCCAGAGACAGTCCACTGTCGTTAGCTGCCAGGTAAGCACGTAGTTTTTCAAGAGTACCTGTAACAATCTGTCGGCCCTTGTCGATGATGAGTATCTCGTCGCAGATTGCATCAATCAGCTCCAATTGGTGCGACGATACGATAATGGCTGCCTGATGCGACTTGGCGCGATCGACGATAGCAGCCTTCATGTTTCGCATGCCGATGGGGTCAAGACCCGTCAGCGGTTCATCCAGAAATATCGCCTTGGGGTCATGCAAAAAGCCCAGACAGATGGCGACCTTTTGTTTCATCCCTCTTGACAGAGTGCCGGGAAGCGATCTTGCTTGATCATTCAACTCAAATGTTGTCAACAGAGATGTTATGCGAGGCCCGATATCTTCAAGTCCATAGATCCTGCCCGCAAAATGCAGATGCTCCTCGACGGTTAGGTGGTCGAACAGATGGGGTGTATCCGGGACAAACGATGACGTGCCTTTCACCAGAACCGGATCCATTTTCACATCGTGTCCATCGACCTTCACTTCGCCGCTGGTTACTGGAATGATCGCGGCCATGCTTCGCAGCGCTGTGGTCTTGCCGGCGCCGTTAGGGCCAACCAAGCCTAATATCTTGCCGGGATCGACCTTCAGATTCAGATCTGCAAGCGCGCGAAAATTGCCGTAGGATTTGCACAAGTTGTGGCAGCTGATGCCTCTGTAACTCCATGGGTCCGAGCTTCCTGACATTTTTCCTCCGTGCTGCAGAATACCCACAAAAAAGGTGGATATCGCACCACTATACGAATTCGGTCGGATTCTTCAACGTCGGTGGGCGTGCCCTCCTGTAGATCGCCACCCTCTTTACTTGGCTGCATACTTGCTTTGAAGGCATTAAACGTGCAGCCTTCACGTTTGGTTTTCACCAAGGTAACATGCGAGGAGCCATCCATGAACGAAGATACTTTCAATACTGCAGTACGAAAATACCTCAAACAAGTGGGCATCACATCACAGCGCGAGATTGAACAAGCCGTTCAAACTGCGATTCAGGAGGGTACCTTGAGCGGCTCTGAACAATTGGTTGCCACCGTGACGCTTGAGATTCCCTCTCTCAGTTTGACCCACAAGATCGATGGCGAGATTGCACTGGAATAGAAACTTTCTGGATTAGATCCAAGGAGTACCAATGAGTGATCTAGAAAAACAGGAGCTATCCCTTCCCGAGTACCAGGGCGAGAGGGATATGGACGCGTTCTGGAGCGCCGCGAAACTCAAGAAGGAACCTTCGAAGCAGAAATGGTTTCTGCCAATTCTCATCCTGCTGATTTTGTGTAGTGTGCCGTGGTACCGCAGTGAAGGTCAGATGGGAAGTGTGTTCCTCGGTTTCCCCGTCTGGATCTGGACCAGCATAATCTGCTCGTTGGGCGTTGCCGTGCTGACCGCTGTCGGGATCCTCGGTTATTGGAAAGACGATGACGATGCGTAGGACTGTGGGAGTTTTACTCGGTGACTGATAGCGCTTACAAACTGGGGACAGCACCAATCGTCGTTCTGGCGGTCTATCTCGTTGTGATGATCGCGATCGGCTGGATCGGCAAAGTCAGCAGCAAGGAAAAGTCGCTTCGCGATTTCTACCTCGGTGGATCCAGCTTCGGGGTGTTTGTCCTCTTCCTCACGCTTTTTGCCACCCAGTATAGCGGCAACACCATGCTTGGATTTGCCGGACGCTCGTATCGCCAAGGCGGTACCTACGTCGTCAGCATCATGTTCATGGTTGTGACGATCACCATGATATCGCTTTACGGTCCGCGCCTGTTTCGACTGTCCAGGACATTCGGGTATATCACACCGGCTGACTACATTTACCACCGATTCGGGTCCCACTGGCTCCGCGTCATCTGTGCCATCCTGCTGTGTTGGGGCCTTGCCAACTATATCCTCGAGCAACTGGTCGCCATGGGCCATGCCGTTGAGGGATTGTCCGGTGGCCGCATCGAATTCATGACCGGCGTGATCCTGTTGGTCATCGTCATGCTCATATACGAAACCCTTGGCGGTATGCGTTCGGTAGCCTGGACCGATGCGATCCAGGGCGTTCTGCTCTTTGGCGGTTGTTCCATAATCCTCTACATTATTCTGACAACCGAAGGTGGATTGCCCGCGGCGACGGAGACTATCGCGACGGAGCAGCCGGACAAACTGCAAGTGCCGGGCTGGGAGGGCATTCGCGCCTGGTTCAGTACCTTGCTGCTACTCATGTTCGGTGTATCGGTGTATCCCCACGCCATCCAACGATTCTTCTCTGCGCGTTCTCTGAAAACGTTGCGCATATCGCTGGCAGGGATGGCGTTTATGCCTTTCATCACGACGTTGCTTGCCTTCGTTCTGGGGTTCATCGCCATCAGCAGGTTTGCGGATCTAACTGCCTTTGAGAGTGACCAGGTAACACTGCTCATGCTGTTGGCCATCGTCAACGAGAATGACTTCATTCGATGGCTGGTGATCATCGTCTTTGTCGCACTGGTCGCTGCAATTATGTCCACAACGGATTCGGCCCTGCTTTCGATCCAGAGCATGATCACCAAAGACATCTACAGCGTTTACATCAATCCGAACGCCAGTCAGCGAAACTTGCTGTGGACCGGAAAAGTTTTCGGTTGGCTCCTCATTGCGTTTCTAGTCGGCATGACCTGGGTTTCACAGCAGACGGAGAGTTCCATCTGGGCGCTCATCAAACTCAAGTTGGAATTCATGGTCCAGATATCCCCCGTTTTTATTCTGGGGCTGTTCTGGCGGCGCTTGTCCCGCGTGCCCATGCTATGCGGTCTCCTGACGGGAACCGGGATTACGCTGGTGCTGTGGGTCGGCGCAGCTCTCGGCTATTGGGACACGGCTGCACGGTCGCCTTGGGGTATCAGTGCCGGCGTTTGGGGACTTGCCGCCAACTACACCATCTGCTTTGTTGGCGGGCTACTGTGGCCGGATCAGTGCTCGAAAGCTCATTAGCTTTTGCATGCTTGAGTGTCTGGACGAGGCTCGGCATTGGAAACTGGACTTTTAGTTCCCGTGAAGATTTCCAACTCGGATGTTATCGACAACGTGCCACTCATAACCATTCCCAGTTGCCGCCGTGAACCCGAAGTAGCCTTCAAACACTGTATAGTCAGGAACAGCAAAGTTCGCGACTAACTGCTCGTCATCGTAGTAAACGGTGATTTCCCCCGCGTCGAAAATGATGCGCACGTGGTGCCACTCTTCATTTCGAAGCCCATCGGGAACAACGGCTGTCGTTAGATGATTGTAGACATTGTCCTTTATCAGGCCGATGTGATGTCCAGGCGGATCACCAGGATTTTCGAACGGATATGTATCAAACTCAATTCCGTATCCGTTTCCTCCGAAGGCCAAACCGGTACCGTCTCTAGATGGACTGTCAGGAGCACTTACGAACGAGAAGGTCATTCCGTCCGCACCACCTGCCAAGCCGCCGCCATCCCAGATCCTTAGGTCAAACTCGACCCAGAAATCGCGCATCTCAAAAGGAGTATTAAAGAACAGCCTGCCAGTTTGCAGTCTCGCCGGCTTTGTTAAAACAAAGTACTCATTGGTCGCGTCCCGGTAGGCGTTTCCTTCAATGTGGTATCTGCCTGGCTCAAACGCTCTAAAGTCCTCCGTCCAGAATGGCATCTCTTCAGGTTCTTCGTTAGTCTGACCAGTCATCGTGCATCCGATTGTCACTGACGAAATGATCAGCAACGCTGCTGCTCTCATTTGTGGCACTGTCATGCGTCTCACCATCTATAGTCCCAGTCGCTCGACCACCTTGTCTGCGCCCGGCCAGTTCTCCATCGTTAGATAGCACCGGTCACGGATGATCAAGCCATCCTTATCCAGCATGAGAAACGAAATGAATGGGGCCTCCTTGTCGATGCCATCCTCATTCCAGCAGGCCAGGCCCTCTGCCACCACCTGGTTTCCCTTGGCATAGGTCAGGGCCAGACGCAGTTGTCTATCCGGTGCTGCCTGCCTGGAAATCTCCTCGACTTCTTTTGATACGCCCAGATTGTAGGAACACTTCTGCAGCGGCCATTGTGTCCTGAACCGGTCCGGATGGAAAACCTGCCTGTCGAGCTCGGAGTTGCGGGCATCGATCCAGGCCTTTTCGACGATCGACAGATTTCGTTTTTCCAGATCGCTGACTTCGACCTTTGTTCGGCGGTCCTTCTGGTATTCGTAGAACCGGTTTATAGCGCCCGTAGTTTCCGGTCGGTACTGTGGTGCGTTTGCTAGCCCTTGTGTATACCTGCGTCCGGATGGCCAGTTGGACATCTCAATGTAACTTCGGTCCAGCAGGACGGTACCGTCCACATCGTAAATCAGCACCGCCACAAAAGCCGTCTCCTTGAGGACCCCATCCTCACTCCAGGTCACGATCAGCTCCACCAGAACCTGATTGCCGACCGGTATGAGTGAAGCGATCCGCATGGTGCGGTCCGGAAGGCTCACCACGGTCTGCCATGAGGCCTTGGGAGGCGAGTTGCGGGACTTTGCCACGAACGCCCAACCGGTACTTTCCATCCACGCATCGAAGTTGACCTGTACCCCTACGGCATCTGCCTTAACACGACTGTTATCCTCTGCAGGCGGTGCGAACATTCCGTCACCCAGTTGATGCACCTGCAGCGGCATCTGCAGCACGGAACCGCGATACAAAAACAGATACGCTACATTGCATACGAGGTATTGGTGGTACGCCTGCGTCCACACCGTTTCCGTGATGGCCTTATTGCGCGCTTCCAGGTCCGTCAGGTCACCGGGAATCACTCTGTCCCTGTAAATAAAGTGCAGGGGTACATTGTCAAAAACGAAGAAGTAGTCGAGTGCAAGGTTCCTGGTGATCTCCCGATGGAATGCGGCCCTCTCTTGATCTGTTAGCGTCAGCTCTGTCACGATTGCCTCCTGGTCATTCCGTAGTCTCTGACGCCAACCGGACCTCGCCGGTGCCGCCGTTCATCGTGATGATTGATCCATCCTCGATGAGCTTCATGGCGTTTGGCAGTGAGATCGCAGGTATGCCGTATTCCCGCGAGAGGCAGGAGAAGTGTCCGAGCATTCCCCCTGTCTGTGCGACCACGCCGCTGACGACACTGAATGCCGACGTCCAGCCCGGATCGGTCCCATGACAGATGAGGACATCACCTTTCTCCAGGCGGCCTATGTCCTTCTGGGTGGGGACGATGCGGGCCCGGGCGGTCACTAATCCAGGGCTGGTCCCGACGCCCCTCAGAACACCGTCCCCATCGGCTGCCGGATCGAGCGCCAAAGGTACATCGCCCTTGAGAAAAATCGGCGGGTCCTCTTCGTGGGTGAGGAAGCGGTCGAAGCCTCGCCTGCGGGCAGCGACTTTTGCCCTGGCTAGCGCTTGCGGTTCCTTCCCCTCAAGCAGTTCGCACAGCTCATGGATGGATAGGAAGTAGAAGTCACGTTCACCTTCCAACAGTCCGCGAGAAACCGTTCTGCGGCCGAGCTCGCTGAGGATCAGCTTTTTGCGGTAGGTCATGGCATCACCCATGGAGCGACCGTCGTCACGCGACATAAATATCTTCAGGCAGTAGCCCTGCAGAAACTTGAAGATCTCTACCTTTAGATCGCCCATTGGCTGCCTGGCGAGATTCTCGATCACTTCGGCAGTTGCAGTTTCGCGCCGTTGCACCAGCTTCTCCTCCCGGTCATCGGGAGATTCGACGTCTGCCGTAATCGAGAGCAGACGCAACGCTTCGTAGTCGAGATTCGGATCCTCGATACGACGCTCATAGTAGATGTCCCGGTCGGCGTGGCCGCGGTAGAAGTTCATCTCCATGAACGCCTCGTACTGGGAGAGGAAGTCGCGTCCTTCCTGGTGGTTCGCAAGTTCCTCGAAGAACGACGCTCCCTTGAATTCCTTGATCAGGGAGAGAAGTTTCTCAGACCTTCTGATCGTATCCGACAGCTGCCAGAAATCGTAGTCGTCATGAAACTGCTGGGTTCGCTCAGCAATGCCGCTGATCACCTCTGTAAACGCGTTGGGATTGTCACCGTCATACCAATGCTGCATCACTGCTTCCAGCAGTGCCTGGATCACGGGGCCATAGAGGAAGAATGCCCCCCAGCCTCCGCCACCTCGACGTGGCGAAGCGCTTCGTTCCTGCGAACCGTCCTCCTCTCTCGAAGCAATGCGGTCCCTTTCTCTCACGGTAACGCCCCGGAACAGGTTATCAATGTGCTGCCTCAGCTCATCGTCGGTAAGTGCCTGCAGCTCCTCTTGACTGGGATGCATGACCTTGACCATGGCGCGCCTTTGTTCATAACCTTCCCCACCTTTGCGCATGATACGTTCATTTTTGATCTTGCCATCAATGGAGGTGACACCACCCATTTCCGGACTCTCTATCTCGATCCTTGCGAACATCTTCAGGCATCGCCAGAGATCGAAGGGCGCGTTCATGGCCTTGTCCAGCTGGGACGGGTGCAGGCGGCTGAGCATCGGTGCCCGTAGGCTCGGCGGAAGCGTGTACTCAGCCATCAGCTCGTCCACCCGCGTGTTGTAATACATGGTTCCGTGCCGGTACTTCATCCAGCGCATCTCAGCGAGGTCACCGATGCCGAAGGGCTGGTAGTTGCCTGCGGCGGCGGCGTTGACCCAGTAGCCGCGAATGGACCACATCAGTGGCGTGATCGCCCCGGTCCACCACTCGTCTGCCGCAGCTCGGGTCCAGATCGCGTCCTCTTCCACCGGTTTTGACGGCCACAGGTCGAGGTCCTCTTCCCAGGTGAAGTCCACACCAGTGACGGGGCGGGACTGCAGCAGGTAAAACGAACCATCCGCGAAGGCCCACTCGGTATCCTGAGGCAACCCTTCGTAATATGCAGTTACGCGCCGCCCAAGCTCGGCAAGCTCACCCGCCTGTTCATCCGACAGAGTGTGCTCTTCCTGTAGGGTGGCGGGCACGGGCTCCTGAAGCGTTCCGCTGCCTGCCTCCTGGTCGCGAACCACGCGCAGCTCCTTGCTACCAAGGGTGCGACCTTTTACCTGCAGCGTGTCCCGGGCAACGATGTACTCATCCGGTGTAACGGCGCCCGATACAATAGCCTCGCCCAATCCCCAGCTCGCGTTGATGACGATCTCATCGGCCCTGGCATTCATGGGGTTGCCGACGAACATCACGCCGGAAACCTGCGGTTCGACCATGGTCTGGACCACAACGGCGATGCCGATATCACCCTGGTCGAATCCCTTGTCGTGACGATACGCTGTAACGCGTGCGGTCCACATGGACGCCCAGCAGCGCCGCACTGCATCCAACAGCGCGTCGTCTCCCCTGATATCGAGGTACGTGTCGTATTGCCCGGCAAAGGATGCACCCTCCAGGTCCTCAGCCGTGCCCGAGGAACGAACGGCCACGTATGGCTCATCGCCGAGCTGCCGGTAGGCCCCGGCAATCTCTCTCGCCAGACCGTCGGGGAGATTGCAGGCGACGATTGCGTCCCGGATCTTGGCGGTATCCGCCTCCAGCTGATCTGGATCTGCGTAGTCGAGTGCCATCAGGATTTCCTCGATCTGCCCGGCAAGATTGTTGGCACGGATAAACTCAGCGTAGCCATCCGTGGCAACCACAAACCCGGACGGAACCGGGAACCCAGCCTTGACCAACCGTCCCAGACTGGCACCCTTGCCCCCGACCGCGGCAAGCTCGGTCGAGCCATCTTCGCCAAGGACAACGAGATCACGACCTTTCTGCTGACTGCTTAATGTTGGCTTTGCCATAGTTGCCTCCTGGCTCTCAGTACCTGTTGATGCAGGAATACTACGTTGACCAATCTGTTATGGCAATTGCGGGGGGTCTCTCGTACGCTTGCGTGGTGCGCTTCGTCTGAGTTACTGGCAAGCTTATTGCTTAAAAAAGAGAACCTGCTACACTTGAAGGTTGTCGGTTGGTTCCTACTGGAGGGTGGGAACCTGCCAGTAGTTGCCTTCTCTACAGCATTCGAGTGTTCTCCCCGGGCGGTAGCTGCTGTCCTCAATCGGGCGAGAACGAGCAGGAATCTCACAACGTGAACGGTACTCCCAATACTCCCAGGCGCCAGCGCTCGTCCTACAAGGACCTTGGGCACCTCAAACGTCTGGGTATCTACTTCAGAAGATACGGGCCGGTACTCCTCTTCGCCATCGTTGGAGTTCTGTTGACGCGTATACTGGACGCGCGCGTGCCGCTGCTCATGAAGACTGCCATTGACAGTCTCGCAGACCCATTGATCGAGCCCGATATAGTTATGCCCGCCCTCTTGATCGTCGCCATCGTGGTGGCACGATTCGGCATCTTCATCTTCGCGCGGCGGATCATGCGTCGTGTCTCTATCTCTGTCGCCTACGATCTGCGTAAGCGGATCTTCAGCCACGTGCAATACCAGGGGCCCAACTTCTTCAACCACTTTAGTACCGGCGACCTCATGTCCCGCGCCATAAACGACATCAACATGGTGCGCATGATGGTGTCATTCGGATGGGTCAACATCATCACATTTCTGTTCACCATAGGCGTCGGCCTTTACTATATGATGGTGTTGTCACCGGAACTGGCCGCTTGGGTGGTGCTGCCGCTACCATTCGTCGCCATTGTCGGATTCGTCATGGCACGCAGGATGTTTCCCTACTATCGTGATCAGCAGGAAGCCATGGCGGAGGTAACCGCCTTTACCCAGGAGAATTTGAACGGCATCCGCACCATTCAGGCGATGGCGCAGGAAGACCAGGAGATCGCGCGCTTCAACGAGGTTAGCACCCATTACGCCCAGATGGTCTATCGTGCAACCCGGTACAACGCCTGGATCAGCCTTGTCATGCCGATCCTGACCACCGCCTCACCGGTCATCATCATCTTCTACGGCGGCACGCTGGTCCTCGCCGGTGACATCACCATCGGCACCTTCATGGCCTTCTTTTCCTACATGATGATGGTCGTCTGGCCGGTGCGAATGATCGGCATGTCGTTGACGATGTTTATCGCCGGCGCCGCCGGCACCCAGCGAATCTTCGAGGTGCTCGACTACGAGCACGAGATCAGTGATGTGCCGGCCGATCATCTCCCCGATACGATCGATGGTCGGATTGAGTACCGAGGGCTGTCTTTCAATCACCAGGGCGCCGCACGACCGACCATTGAGAACGTTAACATCGAGATTGTACCGGGCGAAACGATCGCTCTGCTTGGTCGCGTCGGTTCCGGCAAATCGACGCTGCTCAAGACCGTCGTCCGGTTGATCGACACGCCGCGCGGCAGCGTTTTCATCGACGGCCATGACGTCTGTGACTTCCCGATTCAAAAGCTGCGCGAGTTGATAACGATGGTGCCTCAGGAGCCGTTCCTGTTTTCCACTTCCCTGCGGGAGAATCTGACCTATGATGATCCCGAGCGCGAAGATGGGCAGCTATGGGACGCTGCCGAGGCAGCCGGTCTTGCCGGCACGGTTCGTGACTTCGGTGAAGGGCTGGATACCATCGTCGGCGAGCGTGGTCAGACCCTGTCCGGTGGCCAGAAGCAACGCGCCACCCTGGCACGCGGCATGGTGCGTAAAGCGCCGATCCTGCTGCTCGACGATTGTTTCTCGAGCGTGGATACCGAAACCGAAGAACGGATTCTCTCCGGACTGACCCGGATGCGCCACGGCAAGACGACCATGCTGATCTCGCATCGCGTCTCCACCGCTCGCCACGCCGATCGCATTTTCGTCATCGACAACGGCCACATCAGCGAATCCGGCACGCATGAGGAATTGATGACCTTGGGTGGCTACTACGCGGACTTGGCCGCTGTGCAGAGTGATCAGGATGAGGATCGGGCGCGTAAGGCGCGCTTGCTGCACGACCTGGAGGACGCAGGCGACGGCCCGGCGCTAAGAGCCGTTCAGGTGGGTGGTGACGTATGAGTGAAAGCAGCCCCGCACGCAACTATTCGGCGTTCGACGTCGAACTGACCCACCAGGCGATGAACTTGCAATTATTCATGCGCCTGTTGCAGTGGATGCGACCCTATCGCATCACCATGTTCTTCAGCGTCGCAATGGTGATCATCGCCTCAGCCACCGCGGTGTTGATGACGGTTCTCACCGGGCGGGTGATCATCGACGCCGTCCTGCTGCCCAGTCAGGAAAAAGCCGATGTGCCGGACTTCGGACTGACTGCCGCCACCGAGTGGCTACAAGGCGCGCTCGACACTGAGGCGTTAACTGCCGCCGGAATCATCTTCATTATGTTGGCGCTCGGCCAGGCACTGCTGACCTTTGGCCACCAACTGACGCTGGCCAGCTCCGCTCTGAAAACGCTGCGTGATCTGCGCCTCGATCTGTTTGCCAGCCTGGAGCGAAAGCCGGCGTCCTTCTTCGACCACGTGGCCGTTGGCCGAGTGATGACACGGGTCAGCAACGATGTGGAGGCCCTGTTCGCATTGCTGCAGGGTTTCGGCATGCTGGCGGGAGAGTTCGTACCGTTCTTTCTGGCCCTCTTTACGCTGCTTCTCAGCAGCGTCGAGTTGACCGGCATCGTGGCACTGGCACTACCCATTGCCACCATAGGCACCTATATTTTCCGTGCTCTGATGCGACGCATATTCCGCCTGATTCGTGACTCGGTGTCGTCGCTCAACCAGTACATGCAGGAAGACCTCTCCGGCATCGACGTCGTCCAGCTTTCCGGGCGGGAAGCCATGAACATCGATCAGTACAAAGAACTGAATCAGGATAACCGTCAACAGGAATTCCGCGCCATCAACTACGAGGTGGTCTACGAAACCTTCAACACCAGCCTTGCCAGTATCGCCGTCGCTGGAATCGTTTGGTACGGGGGTGGAAAAGTCGTGCAAGAGGAGATCACGTTGGGTACCCTGGTGGTGTTCACGCAGCTCGTCAACATGATGATCAACCCGATCGTGATGCTCGGCCAGCAGTTCAACATTTTGTTCCGTTCGATGGCCTCGGGAGAGCGGATCTTCCAGGCACTCGATTGGGACGAGCAACTGCACGAGCCTGAGCATCCGGCGGAGCTGCCGAAGCGACTGAAGGGTGAGGTCGAGTTCCGTAACGTTCATTTCGGTTACTATGGCGACGAACACGTGCTCAAAGACGTGTCGTTCAGGATTGCCCCCGGCGAGAAGCTGGCAATCGTTGGGCCAACCGGATCGGGCAAGAGCACCATCATTCGGCTGTTGGTTCGCTTCTACGACTTCGACGACGACATGATCTTCCTCGACGGTATCGACGTCAACCAGATCAGGAGTCACGACATTAGAAAGCGGGTTGGCGTGGTCCTGCAGGACTTTCACATCTTCTCCGGAACGGTGCGCGACAACATCACCCTGAACGATCCCGCCATCAGCAATGAACGAGCGGAATGGGCTGCTCGCGTCGTCAATGCCGATAAGTTCATCCGTGAATTGTCAGACGGTTACGATACCGATCTCGGCGAACGTGGCCGTTCCTTGTCTCATGGTCAACGGCAGCTATTGGCGTTTGCCCGCGTGCTGGCGGCCGACCCTGAGATCCTGGTGCTCGACGAGGCTACCGCCAGTATCGATACGGCCACGGAACTGGTCATCCAGGATGCGCTGCACAAGCTGACAGAGGGGCGTAGTTCAATCATTATCGCGCACCGGTTGCAGACCATCCGTGAATGCGATCGCGTACTGGTGCTACACCACGGGGTGGTGAGGGAGATCGGCACGCACGACGAGCTGATCGCGAAGCGGGGTATCTACTACACGTTGCATGAACTGCAGTTTCAAGACGGTGCTGTCGCTGCTGAACTCATGGGCGAGACTGGCGAGGACGAAAAGTCACAAAAACCAGGCTCTTCCTGGGACCGAACCAACGACGACGATGAACCGGCTACCGGCCGGTTGGGTGGTTTTGACCAGTCGATGGATGATCCTACAGGTGGGAGTTAGGCCAGCCTTTAGCGGGCGTCACCACTCAAATGAGCTGTGAGTGCCTCTACGAAAGCCGTTCGATGCATATAATATGCACGGGACCCGGCAGTGTCCCAAGCGCTGTGGGTGGCGATGACCAGTTTCTGATCTGCATTGACGTGGATGAGTTGGCCGAATACTCCCACTGCTGCAAAGTTGTCTTGACCTAACCACCAGAGATAACCATATCCCGCATAAGCCTTGGATGGAGCTGTAGATTCTTGCATCCACCCTTCGGGTAAGATGCGGGTACCGTCGGGCAGCACACCTTCCCGCATGGCGAAGAGACCGATCCGGCCATAGTCTCTCAAGGTAGCATTGATGCAACAGCCACCCAACTCGCCCCCGCCTGCGCCGTGCAGAACCCATGTGGCATCTGATTCCATTCCAAAAGGAACCCAGATCTTATCCGTCAGGTAAGTGGCGAGATTGTTACCGATGGCGGAGCGCACGATCGCGCCCACCAGATGCGTTTCCGCGGTGTTGTAGTTGAATTTCTCACCCGGCGCAGCCACCCGCGGTTTCGAACCCAGGACCTTGAAGAGATTCAGTATCTGGCCTGGCATGGTATTCACGTCGGACTGTCGATCAGCATAATCTTCGTTCCATTCGGTGCCCGATGCCATGCGTAAGACATCCCGAATGGTAGCGTCAGCATAGGGCGATCCCTTCAGAAGGGGGATATAGTCCGTGACCTTGTCGTCCACGCTCTTGATATATCCGTCCTCGATGGCCGCACCGGCAAGCATCGACACCACGGACTTTGCCACGGAGAAAGAGATCCAACGACTCGTTTCCGTATTGCCAAGCTCGTAACGTTCCGTAACGATGCGATCATTCTTGATGACCAGTAAGCCTGCCACCCTGTTGTGTGTCATAAAGTCATCGGTACTGTATCTCTTACCTTCAACTTCATAGCTGACGCCGGATAGATCCTCCAATTCGACTGCAAGTGGATAGACTTTGTTGCCTCGCTCGATCTTCCTGGTTGGATAGAACTTATCGATGTTCCGAAAGCCTGCCAGCCGTTCTCTCGGTTTCCAAAACATGAGATTATTTATTGGACCGAAATTATCCATGTCCCTCGCCGGGTCTACCGACGCATCGGCGGCAACAGCGTGGCTGGCACTCAGATAGCAGGTGGACAATAGAGCTGCCAGCAAAGATCGTTGTAGGAACAACATTGGTTCTGAATTCTTCAGCATCTTGATCACTCCTCTAAAGCTGGAATCCTTGACCGAACGGCGCCGCTCCGCCGTCAGATCTTCGTGCCCATGCGCCAGAACCCGCCGCGCAGCAAGAGTAACGGATCGAGTTTGACGTTGTCCAGTTGACCTTCCGCATCGAGGGCATCTTCGTCGATATGTTCCACCAGGACTTCACCGATAAACAGGTCGTGATCGCCCACCGGGTGGAATCCAACCACCTTGCACTCCAGGTTCATGGGGCACTCGGCAATGATCGGCGGCGCCACATGCTTGGCCGGCAGCGCCGTCAAATCGTACTTTTCGAACTTGTCGATGCCATCGCGGCCGCTACAGGAACCACAGCCAAGCACTTTCTTGAGCATCGCCGCGGTAGGCAGGTTGACCGTGAATTCACCGCGTTCTTTGATGAGACCGTGTGTGTAAGTGGCTTCTCGAATGGAGATGCCAATCCACACCGGGTCCCCGATGCTCAGATTGAAGATCTCGGCGACGGACATAATGTTCGGTTTGCCTTCGCTGTCTATGGACGCCACCAGCCCGGCAGGGGTCGGGTATATCGGTCGAGCCGGGTGTCGTTCTACTTTGTTGGTCATACTGCTTTACTCCATGTCGGCCGCGGCGATCAAGGTCGCGGCTGGATTAGAACGCACCTGGTTTAGCACTTCCTCACCAGTCTTGCGTTCTCTGCTATTTCATCGTTGAAGCGGGGATAGATGCGCATTCCCCACCTGGGGTTGTGCGCTTGAGTCTACACAGAATGGAACGGCAAAGCCATTGGCCCATATGGCTGGCGGATCAGTTGTCAAATAGCCCCTTAAGCAGTTTCTTGGCCTTGTCCTTGAGCTTATCCGGGATCTTCTCTTCGATTCTCTTTTCAATCTCTTCTCGTCCCTGGCGTTGGATTTCCCGCTTGACCAGGTCGCCTACAACGGTCTGGATTGCCTTGCGATCCGGCAGGCAGAGCGTCACTGGTGAAGCATCCATGGCCCCTTCGCAGTGTAGGGGCCAACGTACGTCGGTGATCAATGGGCTCACTTGGTATTGGCCATCCACGGATTCTTCAAGCACGATGTTTAGGTCATACAGCAGTGTGTTTTGCCAGTAGTCAACGCCGCCCTCACCCTCGATCGTCATATTCTCCACTTTCAAGTTTAACTCCTGATTGGCTTCAATGCCGTCGTGGAGAGCGTGCTTTCCCTTTAGCTGTTCAAAGGGCAGCTTGTCGGGCCATTCGCTGATACCGGAGAATTTGCCTCTCAGGCTGTCGATGACGGTTGCCACCTTTTTGATGGGCGTGATATCCAGGGCGCCGTCGTCGATGGTAAATCGATTGGTACCATCCAGGCTGTCCAGTAATTCGCTTAACATCTTGCCCTTGAATCGGGTAGTGGAGTTCAAGTTCAACGTGCCCGTGATCCACTCGAATTCAGTCAGCTTGGTAATATTCATGCCGTCAATGTCAAAACTGGTCTTGCCGCCGGGTTTGTCAGTGCGGACCTCGAGGTCCAGCTTCAGTTCGCCGTCGTAACCAAGGGTTGTCAGATTGACGGCCAACCGATGTCCGCCGTTGGCAACCTTCGTCTTTAGATCGCTGAAGCTATAGGTGTCGTAGATCACATTGTGCAGTGTAAACACACCGCTAAAGTCATATTCATCCAGTAGGTCAATGGGCAGTACCTCACTGTCTTCACTGACTTGAGCGGATGGTTCCGGTGTGCTGGTGCCGGCGGGAGTCGAGGCAGGACCGCTTGGAGTCTCGGCCGCTGCCAGATCATCGGGCGGCAGGTAGTCGCTGGCAACGATGCGGTCCATCTCCAGATCAAATTGAACCTTGATCTTGTCACCCAGATGTATGTCTATTCGCCCCTTTAGCTCACTGTTATCGATCGTTGCTTCGATGCTGCCGAGGGTGATATCCGGCATGGTGCCGCTGATGTTGGTGCTGAACGCGATGTTAGTGGCGGCGTTCGGATTGGCAGTCTCAATGGCGCTCTGGTCGAGTTTGAGCATCAGGGCTTTAGCGTCGAAGGGTGACACTTGCAGCCTGCCGGATAACTGGGGCGCATCCATCAGGTCCACAATATCCAGATTTAGCGTACCCTCCAACTCAGCCGCTCGGAAACTGCTGTCTTTCAATGAAGCGCTGGCCGCGTTCAAGTCAGCGGCACCGTTGATTGTCAGGGACAGATCAAGTGGGGCCATATCCGGCATGAGTAACGTGTTGTCCAGGCGCAGTTGGCTGAAGGTATACTGAATAAAATCACTGTCGAAAGTAATGTCACCGGCACCGCTGCTGGTGCCGCCTATGTCGGCCATCTTGTCTTCGAAACCAATTTCAAACTGAATTGCCGTTGGCTGACCGTAACTGACGCTGCCGGTCGTGAATGAATGCAGATCCAACGTATAGTGGCTGTTAGCTGCGAGGTCTTCGTAGTTGATCACAGAGTTTGTGATCTCTATTGACGCGATGTCCAGATCCATCGCCGTGTCTGAACCGGTGTTGGCGTCTGCTGACGCCGGATCTTCGCCAACGGTTGGGGTAGGGCGGGTCGCGTTGCCACTGACTTCCCAATTAGCATTCCCCTCGGCGTCGATCAGGGCGTTGAGTTCCAGGCCATCGATGGAGAACCCATCGATGGCCAGTGTGCTGCCGCCCGTTAACACGCTCAGCAACTTCAGATCCACGGAAGCTGCATTGAGTTTGGCGAGCGGCTTACTCGCCCCGGACGGGCGTATTTCAACATCGGTGATCTCGATGGCGATCGGTGGCCAGTATCGCCAGTTCAGATCGCCGTTGATGCTCAGCTCGAAGCCCGTTTGTTCTTGCACGGTGACGGCCAGTTGCTGGCGATAATACTCGGGCTCATCCAGCAGAAGCAGCAGTCCGAGCATGAAAACGATGGGGACAAGGAGAATGACTGCAAGGACAATCAAGACGCGTGACATTGGAGTCTCCCTTTAGCGCGCGAGAGCAAAGTGGTGGTGGGTACGTGACAAGCAGGTTATCCTCTAAGCACACATTCAAATTGCGAGAGAGACATCATGACGCTGCAGATCAGCAAAGATTCCATTGACCTCGGAATCATAACCAACGACGTTGAACCCCTGCTCAAGTTCTATCGGGATACCCTCGGGCTTGAGCCGGACGGCGAGTGGCAAATGCCTGGTGGCGGCCATATGACGCGCCTCAAATGTGGCACCACAGTGATCAAACTCGTGGTCAATGCGCAGCAACCGCCGGCCAAGTCCGCACCGGGTGGTATTGGTGGCTCAACGGGCTACCGCTACTTCACCATCAGTATTAGCAATATCGCGGACGTCACCAGGGCCTGTCAAGACGCCGTTCACAAAATCGCTGTGCCAGTCACCGAAATACGACCTGGTACGAGCATTTCCATAATAGCAGACCCGGATGGAAACTGGATGGAGTTACTGCAGACTGCTTGAGTCCGGCCTTAGCGTGCAGCCATGGGGACCGTGCCAATCACGGTGTAGGCTCACCAAAACGGTTGGAGATCGTGCGGCTCACGTCAGAGCTATTCGCCATAGATGTCGACCTCATGGTAACGCACCCAGGAACCATCGTAATCGGGGCTTCGGTCGAACTTCTGTGCAGTCGCCCACTCCGCCTTGATGCTGCGGTCGAAATCTGACGGTAACTCACCGGAAGTTCGCTTTCCCAACTCGTCGTGTAGTGTCGCCATGACACTTCCCAGTCCGGCTGGCATAGGTCCCTTCCCTGATGGTGATGTTTGGCTGACAGGGCCTTTGTTAGTCTTCTCGTCGATCCGAAACGCTGCCGCACCGTACACTCCCTGCTCGGCGTTCTCTTCTTCCGTCATCGCGGCCCTAACGGTTCGCCCAACCGGCACCACCGGTGTATACAACCCTTTGGTAAGGAAATCGGCCGGTTCGAGATTCTTCGGCAACGGGCCTGCTCCGACCGTGATCTGTCCGTAGCTGCAATGTACCCAAAAGCCGCCGTGCGCTCCATCCGGGAAAGCGTAGCGCGGCGTGTCGGTGAACTCCTCCGAGAATGTGAATACGACGTCGTTGATCCCATCGGCGTACTCCGGCAATTCGGCCCGCGTCGACACGATGTGACGGGCAGTGCTCACCCATTCGGGTGTCATGAAAACGAATCGCGGCATGGTGCGAACGGCCATGGTGTCGTGCAGGGATCTGAATATCGCACCCAGCACTTTGTTGTCCGGCATACTGCCATCGATCTCCCAACGGGACAGCTTCCTGAGTCGCGCGTTGGCAGCGGCGACAACCTTGGGGTCGTTGCCGTGATACTGTATCCGGCCCAGGTTGCTCATGATGGCGTGGTCGCCCTGTATCTTTAGGTCGCAGTCCTTGGTTTCTCCTGTATGCGCCGTTACCTTGGCGCCATTGAAGTTGACATGCCATGCCAGCTTTGCACCAACGTGCAGATAGGCTGGTGGGTTGTGGCCGACTTCGCATAGCGTGAATCTGCCGAGATCCTTCAGGCCATCCGCGTGCTTGGTTGCCGCCGCGTTCAACGCTTGCTGCGCCGCTTCGACCCACTCGGGCGAAGCGAAGGTTAGATCGCCAATCCCATCAGCCATCGCTGCCAACACCACCGATGCTTTCGTGTCCGAGGGTGCCGCTGCCGAGACGGCAATGGTGGACAGAGCGTTCAGACTCATGATGACAAGCACAGCGACGATACGATGCATGGCAGTTTCCTTCAAGGACCGGTCAGTTGCGGCACTATGCACCAGTGGGCAAGGCATTTCAACTGAAGGCTCCTGCCGGTAGATTCGCTTATGTGGACCAGCCTACTACGCTTGCAGTATGACGGCTTGCGTAATAGCATATGGAGATGATTCGGTCATTCAAGTGCAAGGACACTCAGATATTGTTTGATGACCGTGACGTCAGGCGTTTTAGAGCCATTGAAAGGATTGCCAGACGAAAGCTACTGTATTTGCATCGGGCGATCAGACTGGATGATCTGAAGGTACCGCCAGGGAATCGTCTGGAATCTTTGCGAGGAAACAGGAAAGGTCGATACAGCATTCGCGTCAATGTCCACTGGCGCATTTGCTTTCGCTGGAACAGGGGCAATGCGTACGAAGTGGAAATTGTCGATTATCATTGAGGTAGTGCCATGGCTACGAAATTAGAACCGATCCATCCCGGAGAAATTCTTCGTGAAGACTTTATGGTGCCTCTTGGGATCAGCATTAACCGGCTGGCTCGTGAGATCGCGGTGCCACCCGGCCGCATCAGTGAAATTGTCAATGGCCGACGTGGTATATCGGCAGACACCTCTCTCAGACTAGCGCGATTCTTTAGCGTATCGGCGGAACTCTGGATCGGACTACAGGCGGAATACGACCTGCGCGTAGCCAGACAACAGTCGGCTGACGAAATTGACAAGCGTATCCAACCTTTTGCGGCTTAGAGCGGGATTTACCGATATGAGAATAGAAGTCGATGGGGCCATGCTTAACGTGGCGGTGGATGGTGCCGAGGATGCTCCGGTCGTGCTCACCTGGAACGGGGCCATGTGTACGCTGCGGATGTGGGACGCAGTTGTGCCCAAACTGAACGACCAGTTTCGCATGATTCGCATTGATACACGCGGAGTGGGTCAAAGTACAGTCACCACCGATGCCGAGAGCCAGTATACCTTTGAGCAATACGCTGAGGATGCGAACCGGGTTCTCGATCAGTTTGGCGTCGAGCGTTGCCATATCTGGTCCATGGCCTGGGGTTCTCGGGCTGCCTTGGCTTATTGCTCACTCTATCCCCAACGGGTCATTTCCGCCGCACTGTTCGATGCCAATACCGGCCCGGCGGATGTTGCAGCCCAGCGCGAAGGTGGCAAGAAGGCAATGGAACTGCAGTTGGCAGCGGGCATAGAGCGGTTTCCCAGACCCGATGGCTGGAATACGCACGACAACCCGCAGGCTGCACAGCGCGCCATGACAGCCGCCGGCAGAATCGATCTACCGGGTGCGGTGCCGCGTCTAACCATGCCCGTATTGGTGGCAACAGGTGATCATGACCCTAATCTGCCACCGAGTCGCGAATTGGTCGCCAAGGCACCAAATGCCAGTCTGGTTGTGATGGAGAACGTCGGTCACGGTTCAGTACTGCAACGGCCTGACCTAACGACAGAGATCTTTCTGGAGTTCCAGGCATCACTGGCCTAGCAACTGCATTACTGCAAAGAATGCGCTTTGATGCGCCCGTACAGGCATGTAACCGCTATATGCTTTCAGGCGGTTGCGTATCTTGACTGGAAAGTAAGCCCAGCACGAGTGTTGTCACAACCAAGATCAGGCTAATAACTAACCAGACCCCTCCCCACAGCCAGGCAGCTCCACCATATTCTTCGGCAAGCATGAAGGCATCCGAGCGCAGCCCTGACCGGGCGATGGTATCGCTATAGATATCGTAGGGAACATAGATCAGATTTGTCATGCCAATCACTCTGAGAATCAGATCATTGATCTCCGTATTGAGCTTCCATCCGGATACGATAAGACTGATTCCAACGATACCGGCAAAGGCCAACGGGAATAGTTCCCTGATGAAGGAACCCGCAATTGCCAGGACTACTACACCGAGGATGATCATCATTGCTTTATCCAGCTCAGTTCGTACAGCGACCAGATAGATAATCATGCCCCATACCAGGGAACCCAGGTAACCCGCAGTCAGGGTCAAGAAGCGATTACCGCCCGCGGAAATAACGTGTCCGCCCTGCATCTGATCGATGACTAACGCTTCTACTGAGCCACCAGTGGAGATGGTCATCAAGGCGTGCGATGATTCGTGGAAAAAAACTACCAGCAGTTTGAGGGGATATAGAACGGGATAATGCCACAGCAGGAAGATAGCTGTTACCAAGGCAGTAAGTATGAGAATCTGTTTCATAGATCATCCTGATGAGCGCGCTCACCACACTTGAGCGCGTAGCCATTGTCCATTGGACATGCTAACGATGTAACAAGTCTCAATGAATAACTCCCTTTAGCCGTGGATCCAGAACGTCACGAACGGCATCGCCAACGAAGTTGAAGGCAAGCACCAGTACGAAGATGGCAAGCCCCGGAACCACAGACAACAACGGCTGCTGGTCCAGCATCGGGAATGCTTGCTGCAGCATGTTTCCCCAGGTGGGCGTTGGTGGCTGAATGCCGACACCGATGAAACCGAGCGCAGCTTCGGTGAGGACGGCATACCCCATGCTTAGAGTGCTCTGTACGATCACCGGAGCCACACTGTTGGGAAGGATGTGCTTGATGATGATGCGTGGGTGGCTCATGCCGCCGGCCTCTGCGGCCGCGACATAATCGAGTTCGCGGATCATCAATCCCTGACTGCGTATCACCCGTGCCATCCAAGGCACGTTAGCCAGTCCGATCGCCACGATTACGGTCGTTAGGGAACCCCCGATTGCCGCTGCGAGCCCGACTGCGATGAGAAGGCTGGGAAATACCGCCAGGGAATCCATTAGGCGCATGATTGCGTCGTCAACGAATCCCCGGAAGTAGACTGACACTAACCCTAAGGGGACACCGATCAGCACTCCGAGCCCCACCGCACCAAGGCTGACCATAAGTGCTACTTGCGCCCCTTTGATCAAGCGTGCCAGTGTGTCGCGACCCATCTGATCCGAGCCGAGCCAATGTTCGGCCGAGATTCCGCTCAAGAGGTTGTCGAAGTCCATCTCCTCCGGATCGATCGGCACGATCCAGGGCGCTGACAACGCAGCGAACACCGTCAAGGTAATAACCACAACACCAAAGACCGCTGGTGGAATCCGAAACAGCTTGCGTAGCACCTCAACGACAGGATGCGATCCCAAGGGTGTTGGCTGCGGGGTGGTGACTTCGATGACAGAGCTACTCATCGTATTTGATCCTCGGATCGAGCCACGCGTAGACGATGTCGGTGATGAGGTTGGCAAACAGCACTGCCAGTGCCATGAGCAGTACGGCCCCCTGTACCGCCATGAAGTCACGAGCGAAGATTGCTTGCACCATGAAGTTACCCATGCCGGGAATCCCAAACAGTGTTTCGATGACCACCGCCCCTGCAAAGATCCGTCCGGTTTGCAGACCGAAGACAGTGACAACTGGTAACAGCGCGTTGCGCAGAGCATGTACCCAGATCACCGTTCCTTCGCGCATGCCCTTGGCGCGCGCAGTGCGCACGTAGTCCTGTGCCAGCACCTCCAGCATCGCTGAGCGGCTCTGTCGCATGATCAACGCCCAGCTTGTGATCCCCAAGGCGAATGCGGGCAGGATCATGTGACGCAGACCTTGGGCAGGATCTTCAAAGATGTCCACATAGCCTTGCGTCGGCAGCCAGCCCAGCCTCACGCCAAACAGCAAGATGGCCATGATACCGAGCCAGAAATTTGGGATTGCCACGCCGCCGATCGACAACACAGTGGCCACGTAATCCACGGCCGTGCCGCGGTAAACAGCGGAGGCGATCCCGGCCGGTACCCCGATTGCAGCGGATAAGATCCAGGCGATGATGCCGAACTGCAGCGTTACCCTGGCTCGCGTGGCAAGCTCTTCCGCTATGGGCCGCTGGTTCTGCGTGGAACGTCCCAGATCGCCCTGCAGTGCATTACCAAGCCAAATCCCGTACTGCACCAGCACCGGTTCGTCCAGATGATGCTCTTTGCGAATGATGGCGAGTTGCTCTTCGTCGAGTGATTCGCCGGGACCGATCAAAGCGCGCGCTGGATCGCCGGGAATAGCTAACATGAGGGCATAGACCATGAACGTGATGATTGCGAGCACGGGCAGTATTTGCAGCAAGCGACGTGCTATGTACGGCCACATGGCGCGCTTGCTCTCGTTAAGTCGATCAGGTTATTCATCGATCCAGATTTCCCGCAGGGTCATCTTGCCGTCCCATCCCATCAAACGATCGAGATTGCCGACCCTTTTCGGCGCTGTTGCGTAGCTCACACCGTATAGGAGCGGCACGTACCAAGCTTCCCCAAGCACGATCTCGTCCAGTTTCTTGTAGACGCGCTTGCGTTCGTTGACGTCGTAATAGGTTGCGCCTTCCTCCACCAACGCGTCGACGTCGGCACGGGGTAGATTACCCGCGTTGTAGTATCCATCACTCTTGTACGCCAACGATGCAACCCAGTCTGGTTCCGGATAACGACTCCAACCGGTTAGATAAAGCGGGTACTCACGACCGTGGAAGAATTTTTCGGTGGCCGGTCCAGTGCTGAGTACTTCGATGTTCATGGTGATTCCCACCTTCTTCAGCATCACCCGGATGATCTCCGCCGTCGGTATGAGTACCGGGCTGTTGCTGGTAACGGCGGTAAACTCGAAGCCATCCTGTTTACCTGCCCTTGCCAGGTAATCGCGCGCCTTGTCGAGGTCATAGAACGGTCGCGGCACATCGGGATCATGGGCCCAGGCGCCCACCGGCCACATGCCGGCATCGGCAACGATGACCTTGTCGAAGAAGATGGCTCTGTTGATCACCTCCGGATTGACGGCATGCGCCACGGCAAGGCGCAGGTTGGCATCGTTCAAAGGCGGCTTTGCTACGTTGAAAGCGAGCAGCAGCGCGATACTGCCGCCGGGCATGGTTTCGATTCGAAAACGATCGTCACGTTGGAATGCTGCAACGTCTTTGTAGGGAAGATACGCCACGTCGATCTCACCGGTGCGAAGCGCTGAGGCGAGGACTGTCTGGTCGCGAATCACCCGAATCGTTACCTCATCCAGGTACGGCAGACGACGACCCTCTGCATCGGTTCCCCAGTAGTGTTCGTTGCGCACCAGATGCACTAAGGTGCCTGTGATGACTTTGTTGACCTTGAAGGGTCCCGTGCCCGCCGGTCGCCATCCATAGTCTGCGCCGAGTGCGGCGACTTCGGCAGGCGAGTTCATCACGCCGCCACGATCCGCCAACATGTTGAGTCCCGCGCCCCAGGCGCGTTTCAAGTTGAAGCGTACCGTATGTTCATCGATGACGTCGATTGATTGGATGACCGTCATCGACGCCCGCGGAGTCGCCTTGGTTTTGGGATCCAAAATTCGTTCGACATTGAATTTTACGGCGTCGGCATTGAATCGCGTGCCGTCGTGAAACGTCACCCCCTCGCGCAAATGAAAGGTGATCGCATCGGGATCTGAAGAGATCTCCCAAGACGTGGCCAATGAAGTCGATGATCGTGGCGACAGCTTCCGATCGGCGTCTACCAGTTGGTCATAAATCTGCCGCCAGTAATACGCGTCGCCACCCGAGCGTCCAAGCGCCGCATCCAACGATGTCGGCTCAAGGCCATAGCCGACACGCAGGTGCCCACCATAACGTGGACCGTCTGCTCGGGCCTGCGCATCCACAGCGACGCCGAGAGAATTACCACGGTCTGTCTCGGAACAGCCGCTGAGAATGCAACACCCGAAGACGCAGGCAAGTGACCATCGCGTCATGTTAAGTGCCCCTTTGTTTGACGGTCAACGTAAATGGCATGCGACGCGGTGGCCAATCCGGTGACCTTCGGCCACTTCCTTCAGTGGAGGATCTTCTACTCTGCAGCGTTCGGTCGCATACGGACATCGGGTATGGAAGTGGCACCCGCTTGGCCGCGAGATCGGGCTTGGAACATCTCCCTTCAATAATCGCTTCTTTCTTTCCCGGGCTGGATCGGGAGCCGGGACGGCCGCCAAAAGGCTTTCTGTGTACGGGTGTTGCGGGCTCGCGAAGAGTTCCCGTTTGTCGGCAACTTCGACGATGCGCCCGAGATACATGACGGCAACCTGATCACTGATGTGCTCGACTACGGCCAAGTCGTGCGCGATAAAAAGGTAGGACAGCGAGTACTCCTGCTGCAGATCCATCAACAGGTTGATGACTTGTGCTTGAATGGAAACGTCGAGTGCCGACACGGGCTCGTCGCATATAATGAGTTCCGGGTTGAGTGACAATGCGCGCGCGATACCGAGGCGCTGGCGCTGACCACCGGAAAACTCGTGCGGGTAGTTGCGCAGTTGGTCACTCCTCAGGCCAACATGTTCGAACAGCTCTGCTACGCGCTGCTTGCGCTCACTGCCGGTAATGACGCCGTGCACGTCCAGGAGTTCGCCGACGATTTCCCCAGCCGACATTCTGGGATCCAGCGATGAGAAGGGATCCTGAAAGATGATCTGCATGCGTCGACGATGTGCACGTAAAGCGCGATTGCCAAGCGTGGTGATGTCGTTACCGACCAGCCGGATCGACCCTGCCGTAGGCTTGAGCAGGCGCAGCACGGTTCGGCCCACCGTTGACTTCCCGCATCCGCTTTCGCCGACGAGCCCGAGGGTCTCCCCTTCGTTAATCGAAAACGTGACGCCGTCCACCGCATGTACGTTATCTGCAACTCGACCGAGTACGCCCTTGCGCACCGGGAAGTGTTTCTTCAGGTCAGTGACTTCGAGGACGGGAGTCTTAACGCTAGTCACTCAACTTGCCTCCGCACTTGCAGCGTGCCAGCAAGCCACCCAATGATCCGATCCGTCTGTTTCATTGAAAGGTGGTACCTCGGCGCGACAATGATCGTCCGCCTTGTAACATCGTGGTGCAAATTCGCATCCACTCGGCATCGCTGCCAACGACGGAACGACACCCGGGATCTCGGCAAGTCGCTGAGTGCGCCCAACGGATGGATCTGCGCCAACCGATGCATCGAGGCGCGGTACGGACGCCAGCAAGCCTTTTGTATAGGGATGCAATGGCACCTGGAAAATCCGGTTCACCTGAGCTTCTTCCACTTTACGTCCTGCGTACATGACGATCACGCGATGTGCCGTTTCGGCGATGACGCCGAGGTCGTGCGTAATAAGGATGACGGCTGTATTCAAACGGGATTGCAGATCCACAATCAGGTCGAGCACTTGCGCCTGTATGGTAACGTCGAGAGCCGTAGTCGGCTCGTCTGCAATCAGTACTTTCGGATTGCATGCAAGCGCCATGGCAATCATGGCGCGTTGGCGCATGCCGCCGGAGAGCTGGTGGGGATACTCGCGCGCACGCCTGGTCGACTCCGGTATATGTACCAAGTCCAGCATCTCGATGGCACGGGCGCGCGCCGCCCTCCGCGTTAGCCCTTCGTGACGGCGCAACGTCTCACCGATCTGGTAGCCGATGGTCAGCACCGGATTAAGGGATGTCATCGGCTCCTGAAAGATCATGGCGATGTCATTACCCCGAACATCGACCAATTCACGCTGGGGAATTTGCAGTAGGTCGCGATCTTCGAGGTATGCTTGCCCCTGAACGATTCGCCCTGGTGGACTTGGCACCAGCCGCAGGATCGACAGTGCCGTGATGCTCTTGCCGCAGCCGGACTCACCGACGATGCCCAGGGTTTGCCCCTGACGTACGGTGAAAGACACACCGTTGACCGCTCGTCCTGCACCCTCCGGGGTCTGAAACTCCGTCACCAGGTTTCTGACATCGAGGACAACTTCGCCTTTATCGGCGCCGACGGTTGTGGCGGTATTGTTCAAATTCGAGCCTTAAGAAGTGTCGGGTGACCCCGCGTTCTGTTTACCCGTCGGCACATCCAGTCGGCCGAAGCATGCTGCACAGATCAGGGCAGATCAAGAATAAACCACCTTTACTCGCAATCTCAATGCATCCTTGCATGAGGGCGGCAAAAGCGACTGATCGCTCCTATTCCTGCGATGGGTATGTCTTATAGGACGGGATATCGGTCTGGAGGGAGTGCCATGCTGCCTTGGACCCTGCCCATATCTGTGCAGCGGGCCTCTTACCCGCATCGCCGTCGAGTGTTCCAACAGCAAGTAAGAAACCGAAGTGGTGGTTTGAACTGTAGTCGGCCTAAATATATCGTATTAAATCAGATAGTTACATATCAGATTCACATTGCCACTTAATTATGCGGTAAGGCCCCTCGAAACCGGCTATGATGTGTCAGTTGTTAGGGTCAGCCAACCAAGATTGGAGGTCTACCATGATTCGTTTTGCCCTGATTCCTCTGTTGTTTCTATCTACTGGTGTGGCACAGGCTGCAGACATACCTGACCTCACCGGAAACTATGACGCCGGCACGCTCACACCTTTGAATCGATCGCCTGCGTTCGGCGATAAGCAATTCATGACCCGTGAGGAAGGAAAAGCGATTGAGACCAATTCGCAGGCACTGTTTGCAGGCAGTTTGAAGACGAGTGATCCCAACAGAACGGCGCCAGTCAAAGGCGGGGATGGCAACAACGCATATGGCGCCGGGAGTGTCGGTGGATACAACGCGTTCTGGGTAGATCCTGGTAGTGATGCATTCGAAATCGACGGCAAGTTCCGGACTTCAATCGTTTACGACCCACCCAATGGTCGTCAGCCGTCGATGACGATGAAGGGCATGATGAAGATGGCCAAGAATTTTGCTTCCTTCGCATACAACAATGACGGTACTGCCTCATGGCTTAAGAAAAAGGGAACAGGACCATTTGATGGCCCCGAAACCCTGTCGCTTGCCGAACGATGCCTGCTTGGCTTCAGTGCAGGTCCGCCAATGTTGCCGGGTCTTTACAACAACTTTAAGAAAATTGTACAGACCGAGCATCACGTCGTGATCCTTTTGGAAATGGTTCATGACGCGCGCATTATTCGTCTCGATTCTGAGCACGCACCGCAAACCTATCGCAAGTGGTTGGGTGATTCCATCGGCCGGTGGGAAGGGGATACACTCGTTGTCGATACCACCAACTTCCGTGAAGATACCGGCCTGTATGGTGGTGACGAGAACCTGCATCTAACCGAACGCTTTTCCCTCCTGGAGGACGGCAATCTCCTTTACAAGTTCACAGTGGAAGATCCGACAATATGGACTGCGTCCTGGAGCGGTGAGTATGTTTGGAAGAAGAGTCCGGAACGCGTTTACGAGTACGCCTGCCATGAAGGCAACTACGCCATGGGCAACATTCTGCGTGGTGCCAGAATACTCGAGAAGGAGTTCACGGATCAGGCGGGCGGCAGCGAGTAGGGTGAACCGCTGAAGGCCTTCCCCGTGACTTGGGAAGAGACGCTAGTTACTTTCTTGTCAGTTCAGCCATACCCTTTCTCACGCGTTCAGCCTTGCTGTCATCCCACCACCAGGTATCGAGCCAGGCGGCCCGTTGCAGCCCATGTGGATAATCGGGTATACCGAACTTATCCCAGTAGACCAACCGATAGCCGGGTGACCCAAGTCCCGGTATGTAGTAAAAATTCCATAGCAGTATTCGATCGAGCGCTCTCGTTGCAGCATAGAAGTCATCAGGTTTGCGCGCAGCAAGTACGTGATCGATCAAGGCATCCACAGCAGGATTTCTGATTCTACTCCAGTTCTGCCCGGCTTCGGTGTTAGCAGCAGTCGTACCGAAACGATTACGCAACTGTAGACCGGGCGTGTTGCTGGGCACAAAAGACATGGAACCGCCATCGAATTTTCCGTGTCGCATCCGGTAAAGCCAGTTGGATAGCTCAGGTGCCCGTGCCGTTGTATGGATGCCTACCATGTTTAGCATATTCATCAGAGGCGTTTCTTGTCTGAGCGCGTAGGGTGATACAAAAATAAACGCAATCGTGAAGGGCTCTTCGGTCGCTACATTCACCATCACGCCATCACGAATTTCCCAGCCGGCGTCTTTGAACAGCTGCAGCGAACGCCTTAACTTATCTCGATTGTAACCGAGCCCAGTCGACTCGTTACCAACCCATGGATGCGTAAAAACACGATCGGGTATGCTCCCTCGCCAGGGTTCCAGTAACGCCAATTCCGCCTTGGATGGCAGCCCGCTGGACGCCATGGGTGAATTGTAGAAAAAGCTCTTGGCATAACTGTAGACCCCGTACATCAACACGCGGTTAGTCCACCTGAAGTCGGAGAGCAACCACAATGCTTCACGTACGCGAATGTCCTGAAATCGCTTTCGCTCGAGATTCCAGATCACCGGCCCCCAAAGGCCCCAGGGTTGTGTGAGCTCCACCATCTCCTTCTTAAAATAGCCCGCCTTTACTGCAGGGAATTCGTAACCCGTGGTCCAGTTTTTTGAGACCGTTTCATGGCGAACATCGATAACATCACCCTTGTGGGCTTCCAGCATGACCGACTCATCCCTAAAGTAGTCGACCTTCACGTGATCGAAATTATAACGACCGGTATTGACCGGAAGGTCAGCTCCCCAATAATTATCCACCCGATCCAGCGTGATGTTTCGACCTATATCGAATCTACCAACGCGGTAAGGACCGCTACCTAGTGGCGGCACAGTTGTGGTCTTGGTTATGTCGCGCGTCTCCCAGTAGTGTTTGGGTAGAATCGGATAAGCACCGATTGCGAGAATGAGAGTAGGGTTGCCTGACGACTCCGGATGGATGGTAAAGAGTATTTCATTCTTGCTGACGCGCTCTATGGTTGCCAGATCCATCAAAGCTGTTTTTATAGCTGCAGAACCGCTTTCCTTGAGAGTATTGAAAGTGAAGACAACATCCTCGGCGGTTAACGGCGTGCCATCGTGCCAAAAGGCGTCGTCACGGATTTTGAATGCGATCTGCTTGAAGTCTTCTGACACCCACACACCTGCCGCAAGCCGGCCATAGAGGCTGGCTGGTTCGTCGATCGATCGCTCTAACATGCGATCGTAGATCAGGTTACCAACACCCAGAAAAGACAGACCAGCGGCAACCCGACCTTTGTCCAGGATGTTATTGAAGCTGTCGTAGGTACCCATTTGGGGATAGCGAAGCGTTCCCGCTTTTTTGGCGACCGGGTTGACATAATCAAAGTGGGCAAAATCGGCACTGTATTTGAGTGGTTCAAGGTAAGACGTGCCATGGGAGTAGTCAGTTGCTTTGACCATCGGGGCAAAGACCAAGAGCGCTATAGACAGGATGCGCATACCCATTTCTCTCAATCGGCAGATTATTTAGTATCGGTTCTTGTACTGCACGATCAGCAGCAAGGTCATCGAGACTATGCAACTGCATGAACAACTCGACATGCGAATTGTAGGTTACTCGCTCTCTGGCATCCACAGTTGTGATGAATTCCTGCCGTCGGTCCGGGACAGCGATGGTACCCGGTGGATAGGTTGGTACCGTGCCCTTTCGATACCTATCGAGCTGTACGATCCGGTGTCAAATGGCGAGTTGTAGGAGCCTTCGGTATGGGAGATCCGGGTTGAGCGGTTCGTCCTACCTTGCCGGCGGGAGCGGCGGTCAGAAACTGCTTATTGATCCGGTAGGTAATCTGGTGGTGGTACACCGGGTGGACACAAGCAAGGGACTTACACGTGGCCTATGGGTTCGGCTCGGATACGAGTAAACAACGATCAGTTCCTTGAACTCGTCCGTTTGACCCTGATTGCGGCTCCCGGCGCGACAGGGAGTTAGTCCGACGCTGTCGTTGCCAATCACAATCGTCGTGCCGTCGAGGCTGCTTGGACGAACAGAACTCTGGCCTTTTCGGGCAGGCTGGCCGATTCAAAAAGGTAACTTGATCGCGTGCCTGATGGCGATGCATTTGCTGTAAATAGAAAGACGGTGAAGGGATTTCGCGACACACGACCGTTGTCGTTAGCAAACAGTGGCCAGTCGTCGTGCTGGACTTCTTGTGCTGCAAAGAGCATGAACGGTGTGGTTCATAGTAAAGATTACACTTTCCTTAGTCTGACGCATTGGGTAAGTCGCAAGTCAGTCACTTTTCATTGTCGACCTTCAAAGTCGTCGCGATGCGGCGTATGATCGGAGCATGATACCCGTCATGGTCGCTTCACCGAGCGATGATGTTGCGACCAAGAGACCCGATGCCGAAGCTCAGATGTGCAGACTCGGCGGGATACAAGGAGACCCCAAATGGCGACCGAGCAAAACCCCAAAGTCAAGAAAGGCCACGAGCTACTGGCAGACACATTCACGCGGGGCGGCCTGAAGGCCGTCTTTTTCGTTCCAACCTTCCTGTACCCCACCTTGGTAGAGTTGGCGGAGCGACCAATCAAACGAGTCCTCTGCCATTCGGAGAAGGCTGCGGCCTACATGGCCGACGGCTACGCCCAGGCCAGCAACAGGCCGGGCGTCGTAATCACGCAGGGCGGCCCCGGTGCCACCAACGTGGTGGCGGGACTCGCCGATGCCTGGGAGAGTAACACCCCGATCCTGTGCCTCACGCCGATCATCCCCGATGTCCGCTATCATGGTAACTCCTACCAGGAGGTCTACACCGACTTCGGACAGGTAACCAAATACGACGCCGAGGTCCGCATGGTCCACCGCTTGCCAGAGTTTCTCGGCAAGGCCTATCGCGAGGCTACGACCGGCGCACCACGTCCGGTCCACCTCTACATAGGTGGAGCGCTCGAAAGTCAGGAATTTGCCTTCAACGAGGACTTCATCGATGACCGCTTCTTCACCTACCCAGCGTTCCGCCCGCCGGCCGCGGATGAAGACGTGAAAACGGTTGTACGCCAGATCAAGGCCGCCGAACGACCGGCATTGGTGGTCGGCCGGGGGGGCATCGTCTCCGGCGCGTGGGACGAAGTGACGCGATTCGCCGAGACCTTCAACATCGCGGTGACGACATCGCTGGGCGGCAAGGGTGGCATTGACGAGAGCCATGCCCTGTCGATGGGCGTGCAGGGCTCCTACCGACGCGCCGCAGCGAACGACGTCATCGATGACGCCGACCTGGTCATCTACGTCGGCAGTCACGTGGGCGGGGCCACGACGTTGCTGCAGGTGACGCCGCCGCCCGGCACGTCGCTCATCCAGATCGATATCGATCCCGCGCAGGGTGGTAAGAATTATCCGAACACGTTCCCGCTCGTCGGTGACGCCCGCGTGGTACTCCAGCAGCTCATCGACGCCGCCGACGGCGGACGCGCGGATGGCAACGGCTGGATTGCCGCCTGCCGCGAACGCATCGACCAGTGGTGGGCGAGCGAACTGGACCATGTCGAGTCCAACGCTGAGCCCATCCGACCAGAGCGTGTCGCGGTCGATCTGGTCAAGGCGCTGCCCGATGATGCCATGATCGTGACTGACACCGGCTATTCGGCCGCCTGGAGCGGGGCGTTCATGGACCTACCCGCCGGCAAGAACTTCCTGGCCTGCGAGGGGAGCATGGGCTGGGCGTTTTCGGCTGCAATGGGGGCGAAATGCGCCATTCCCGATCGTCCCGTGGTCGCATGGTGTGGTGACGGCGGCTTTTGGCCGCACATCGCCGAGGTGGAGACCGCCGTTCGCAACGAAATCAACTCCATCACGGTGGTGATCAACAACAACGCGCTGGTTTTCGACACACACCTGCTGCAGGCGTTTTGGTCCGCCTCCCACGACGTCCACCTGCTATCGGAGTTCCACCCTGTCAATCTATCCAACCTCGTAAATGAGATGGGCGGGTTCGGAATCCGCGTCACCGACCCGCGCGAGATCGGCAATGCCGTCGAAGCAGCACTCGCCGCCAACAAGCCCGCTGTTATCGAGGTGATGATCGATCACGCCGCAGTCGCACCGGTGGCTTTCATGGCCGGACAGGGGAGTCGTGGCGGAATGCTAACGGATCCCGACAAGATCAAGTGAGGAGAGGGAGTTCCAATGCGGTTCGCGGATGAGCAGGTCGTAATGCGCGCGTCAGCGGATCGGTTAGGTGGGCACAGAACAGGTTGAATCGTTACCGGGCCTCTGCCGGCACCAACTTGCGTATCCAACCGTCACCCTTTGTGAGCAGATACAACTCGCCGGCCGCGTCGATGCCCAGGCGCAAGTCAACGCGTTTGCCCGGCGCGTAGGTATTGGGATAACCCGCCACGCTCGATAGATCCTGTTCCCGGCCATCGAATCGTATCCTGAGTTCCTTGATCTCGACCGGATTTCCGGATCTGAGGGCCTGCACGTTGATGAAAAATACTCGGCCGCGAGCCAAGTCGGTGAAGACGTACTTTCCCTGCAATTCGGGAATGCTATTTCCCCTGTAGACGAAGCCGCCGCTGACTGCATTTCCTTCGTCATGATCGTATTGTGCGACGGGATAGACGAACTTGTCTTTATCTTTTGCGGGTCGAGCAAAGACAGGTCCGGTCTCGTGACTTTGCACTGCGAATGATGTCGCAAAGGTGCCTTCTCGCAGTCGCCAACCGTAGTTTGCGCCGGCAACACCCAGATTGATCTCTTCCACCTGGTTCTGGCCAATGTCTCCAATGAACATCCTTCCATCTGCGTCCCAGGAAAACTGCTGTGCATGACGTAGACCGTAAGCCCAGATCTCAGGGGCTGCACGGGCATCGTGAAGGAAGGGATTGTCTGGCGGAATGCCATATCCCTTGCGGGCGTTTCCCTTTAGCGGATCAATACGTAGGATTGCTGCCTGTGGTACCGCCAGCGACTGTCCGTAATCGCGGGGATCGAACGCACCGCCACCATCGCCAAGACTGAAAAAGAGCAAGCCATAGTCCGGTGATCCTGCCTGGGCATAAGGGTTGAAGGAGATGGTTCCGATGTTGTGGTTGGGAGAAAACTGACCGATGCGAAACACCTCCCGGGAGGAACCCTGAAAGGTCCTCGCACCCGGAGTATTTGTGGTCCATTCCCGAATCACGCTTTCGTGGCTTGCTGCATCGTCGTCCAAATAGTCGGCAGTGCCGTTGTCCGATGAGGTACTGTAGGAAGTGTAGAACTTGCCGTAACCGGGCCTTCCCTGCGCGGAAAACTCGGGGTGGAACGCAAAGCCTGACAAGCCGGTTTCGTTGGGAAACATCGAGTCGTCAAAGCCAATATCCTGCGTTCGAAGGTCCATATAGACACCAGGTGCCTGACCATTTACATCGGTTAAGTACAGCAGCCCGCGTAAGTCATTGAACATGAGTCGGCCGGAGCCATCTCGGATCGGCAACAGATATTGTATGCGTGCGTAAGCATCGTTCGCGCCGACTGTCGATGAATCGGCTGTCCGCGGTGCACGCACAAATTCAGTTGCTGCGACTACGACATTGCCCTTCACGATTCTTTCAGGGATCGGGTCTCGGAGAGGCCCTGATTCTGATTCGGTCGCATCGACTGACGTAACGGACAGAAAAACGGCTGCGAACCACATTAGTCTTGTTAGTTTCATGCAATTGCTCCTGATGGCAGGCGAGGCTGCAACGTCGGTTCTTGTCTCCTCGATTATCGCAGCATCAACGCAGACAGGATAGGTGGGCCGGAAGCGAAGGCAGTTCTCATGATGGGCCCAGTAGCCTTTCAAAAAGCCCCTGTTCCTGCTCATAGGAAGAAGCCTTTTTGACAGCGGTACGTGTCAGGTCCTCGGCGATCTTCTCTTCGCCGCCGCCGTAAGCCAGTATCTTTGCCGTCCATTGGGATTTAATGCCGTCCACTCCTGCGAGAGCGCCCGTTAGACCCCCGACCATGCAGGCATTGGTATCGGAATCCCGGCCGAAATTTGCGCCGTAGGTGACCGCTTTTTCAAAATCGCCTTTGGAAAGCGCAAAGAGTGCCAGCGTCAGCGGAACCGTTTCCCTGGAATCACAGATCAAAGGCTTGAAAAACACGTCCCTCTGTTCATAGACGGCGTTGCGGAACTGCTTAAAGTCGACGCACTGGTTGGCCAATTCCAGTGCCTGTTCGATGCGCTCTCTCATCTCGCTTCCGCTGAGCGGATCCAAGAATGCAGTCGCTGCGACCAGCATGCTCTCCACCGTGGCATTGGGTTTGAACGCTTCAGCGATGCCGGCAGCAATCGCCGCCGCGGCATCCTGGCAGAAACCCACGTCGTGGATGTGTATCAGACTGGCGACATCGTAGGCTTGTTGAGCTGCCTGTCGCGGACGGCAGGCGTTGACGATCCCCACCGGCGCAATCGCCATGGCCGAGCTGGAGCTGGGCATATTTCCCAGTGCCGCCATGCGTGGGATGGAGTGCAGTCGGAGTTTTTGCGCAGTGTGAATTACCGAGGTAAAGAATTTGTCCCTTTTGTCTCCAAAGATGGCCATCCAATCATCGAGCCACTCCTGAGCCCAGTCGTCCCTGCCGGCATATCCTTGCGTTTTGATCAGAGCCCTGGCGAGAAGGTTTTTCATGATCGTATCGTCAGTGCCCGTGCCTTCAAAATCGTCGATCCAGCCGAACTTATCTTCGATGGCTCTATAGTCCTTGCCTTCGGAGGGAGTACCCAGGGCATCGCCTATTACGCCGCCGAGGATACAACCGAGGGCCTTTGCATAAAGCTGTGTGGATATTGCGTCGGTTTCCATATCGTCTATTAAAGACGGTAATGCCAAGAATGTCACCGCCAAATATCGTACAGCTACAGCCGTGAAGTCGGCGCCCGGGGCGAATGGTCCTGCCTGTTCCCTCCGGCCGTGTAGCCCGAGTAAACTGTCCTTGTTAACAGCATGAGCTTTGACATTGAGGAACTGAATGATGGAAACGGTTATCACCAAACGCCACGGCCCCGTTTTGCTGGTGCAGATGAACAGGCCGGAACGATTAAACGCGCTGGGCGTGCAGCTTCGAACCGAACTTGCCGAGGCATTCACTGAGTTGCGCGACGACCCCGATCTCGAGGTCGGCGTCTATACCGGTACCGGCAGGGCCTTCTGTGCCGGCGAGGACATGAAAGAGTCGATCCGCGCCGGTGCGCCCGGGCTCGGGGGCGCTGTGCCCGCCAATCCCTTCATGAACGGCACTCTGGCCAAGCCTATGATCGCTGCCATTAATGGCTTTGCCATGGGCGGCGGATTCGCACTCGTAGAGCGCACCGATCTGCGGGTTGCGGTCCGCGGGGCTATATTCGAAACGTCCGAAGCTAAACGATGGCTCCTCGGTGGCTATAGCCATGGCTTGTTTGCTCAATTACCCCATCCCATTGCCACGGAAATGGCGCTCGGTTTTCGCTTTACGGCGGAGCGATTGTATGAAGTCGGCTTTCTGAATCGACTGGTGGACGCGGATGAGCTGTTGCCGACCGCGTTCGAGATGGCGGACCACTTGATGACCTTGCCGCCTGCTTCTCGAGTCAACACGGTTTACATGATGCGACAGATGCGACCACAAGTGCCTGCCGACATGAGTCGGCTGGCCGCTGCGCTGCACGACCACGGTGACAAGTCGGATTTGATGGAGTCGAGAAAGGCGTTTGCAGAAAAGCGCGCCCCTCAGTTCAAGGGCTGGCTCGATCCTGCGGACCGATACCGAACACCGACTATGGAATCCGTGACCAGGCAATGGCAAGAATCCCAAGACGATTAAAGCAGAGGAAAATGATATGGCAGGTCCACTCGATGGCGTGAAAGTTCTGGCTTGTTCAATCGCACAAGCCGGGACAGTTCCCTATGCCCTGATGGCCGATCTTGGGGCGGACGTGATTAAGATCGAGGTCCCGGGTACCGGTGACGGTTCGAGGCGTATGCCTGAAACGTCCGAATGGCCCAGTTCCTATTTCGAAACCAACAATCGTGGCGTCAAGAGCCTGACGCTAAACCTGAAGCGAACGGAAGGTCGGGAAATTCTCTACAAACTAATCGAAGACGCAGATGTGTTCGGCCAGAACTTTCGGCCGGGTGCCGCGGAAAAGAACGGCTTCGGCTATGAAGACTTGAAGAAGATCAACCCGAAGTTGGTTTACGTGTCCATATCCGGCTATGGGCCACGAGGGCCGCACGGGGCTCTGCCTGCAACCGATGCCATGGCACAGGCACTCGGCGGCGTTACCGAAGTATTCTCGACACCGGGTCAGCTCATGAAGACAGGTATTGCGTCCGTGGCGGACGAGACGTGCGCTGTGCTCGCCTTTGGTGGCATGTTGGCGGGTCTCTATTGCGCGAAGATGACCGGGGTTGGACAGAAGATCGATACGTCCTTGTTGGGCGGGCAGATCCGGCTTATGGGCTGGACCCTAACGAATGTAATGTGGCGCAATGAAGATCCGGTAACAGGGCGTGCCCGCATTACAGGATCGCCGAGACGTCCGGGGATCAGTGCCACCTTCAATGACCGTGATGGCAGGCCCTTCGTATTTCAACTGGCAGGTGCACAGTGGCAACGCGCAATGACGGCCCTTGGCTTTTATGATGAATTGCAGGACTCCGGATTCGGCGATCTGGGCGTCGCCGTTTCATCAGAGAAAGCACGGGCCGCAATGTTGGAAAAGCTGGATAAGCTCTTCGCTGCGGATACGCGGGAGCGATGGGTGGAGGTGCTGCGCGGTGCCGACATCGTGTCTGCACCCACCAACACCATGCTTGAGGCTTCCCAAGACCCGGATGTGCTTGCCAATAATTACGTCACCGACGTCGACTATCCGGCGTTCGGTAAAAGGCTGAAAGTCCATGGCTCGCCCTGGCAATTCTCGGAAACACCGCCCTCGATCGGAATCGCCCCGACGCTGGGCGAGCATACTGATGAGATCCTGACCGGTCTCGGTTACAACGAAGCACAGATTGAAGAATTCAGGGAAGATCAAATCATCTGAATCCAACACCGAACGCTAATCCGTCGGCATGGGGTCAGGCCCGAATTGGTGGCATGAAGCAGTTCCTGGAGCGTTCGGCAGCGGGGATTCCCATGGGCCGCATCGCTGAACCGGTCGAGATTGCCGATGGCGCGCTGTATTTGGCCGCTGACGCTTCCAGTTTCGTTACCGGTCACGTCCTGGTTATCGATGGTGGGAATATCGCGTAGCGTCGTTAGCGCGGGCGCCTTTTAGAGGATGTCAGGCAACCCCTTGCGGTAATTGCGCCATTCGAGCACCTGCGCCACCGTGCGAGCGGCTCGCGCCACGCTCGGATAGATGCCGATTCCCTCCCGGTAGGCCGCGCGACTGAAGGAGTCCGTCCTCACCCCCATCATGCGCGCCATGCGCCCGCTACGCAGGATACCCACCACTGGCGTGCCCGTTTCGTCCTGCAGATGCCGCATTTTGAGAGCGGCTGCCTCCGCCGCCTTGGCCATCTCCTTTTGCTGACGTTCGGACTCTGTGGACGTATCGTCGTCCTCCTCGTCGTCGGAGGATTTCTCGTCCGGCGCGGGGGGCCGCCATCGGCCCGTAATCGGCGACATGAACATCATGTCGATCCCCTCTGCGGTTGCCACGAGCTTCAGCATATCGTCCAGGTGCTCCTCAGGGGGAAAGGCATCGATGGGGTTGTTCACACTGCTGCCGGCAACCGGTATGTACTCGCGCATGCGTTCCACCGCCTTACGCGGCATCTGCGGCACAGTCAGACCCTCGCGATCGATAGCGTCCGCGGAGAGCACGGCGAAGCCGCCGCCGCCACCGCCGAAAAGGCACACACCCCTGCCGGTGATATGGCGAGTATCGGTCGAAGCTGCCACGACCAGGTCGAGGAGTTCATCGATGGTCTCGGCCCGCACGGCGCCCGTTTGACGGCAGACCGCATCGAAAACTTCGATCGACCCGGCCAGAGACCCAGTGTGTGAGTGCGCTGCGTTGGACCCGGACTGCGTGCGCCCGCCCTTGAGGATAATCACGCGCTTCACGCGGGCGCAGCGCTGCAGCGCTTCGAAAAACTGCCGGCCGTCGCGCACGCCTTCTATATAGGCGGCCACCACATCTGTCTCCGCATCGGTCGCCGCGTAGTCGAGAAAGTCGTGCGCACGAAGATCGGCGCCGTTGCCGTAGGAAATGGCCTTGGAAAATCGAATGCCGCGTGACGTCAGCCCATGGACGATCTCACCGGCGTTGGCGCCCGATTGCGACAAGAGGAATACATTGCCGGGCTCCATCGGGAAGCCACCCATAAAGGCCAGGCGACTGGCGGGAACGTACAGGCCCATGCAATTGGGGCCGATCGCCCTGATGCCGGCCTCGCGAAGTTTCTCCACCATCGTGTGCTCGACCGCCGCCATCTCTTCGTTGCCTGTCTCCGAAAAGCCGGCAGTGAAAAAGTGAATTGAGCGTATCTTCTTGGCTACGCATTGGTCGACCAACTGAGGGACGACAGACGCGGGCACCTGGGAAATCACGTGATCGACCGGGTCGGGCGTATCCAGCAGAGTAGGGTAGCAGCGAGCGCCATTGAGCTCGTCGATTTTAGGGTTGACCGGGTAAAGGCTGTCGGTAGGGAATCCCGCCTCCACGAGCGAGTCGTAAAAGCCCCCCATCATGCCGGTACCCGGCTTGGAGCGAACGCCCACCACGGCGACTGCACGCGGGTGAAATATGGGATCTAGGGGATGTTTGGACACGGCACCTAACAGTCAGGTGCTCGCGCCCTGCTGCTCCTTTGATGAAGTTGCCGGGAGTATAACACAGACATTGTAATGAGCCTTAGCCGGCACTGAGGGGCGGTGTCGGTTGGGGAGTGAGAATCGGTATATCCAGGGCGGCACTTTTTGCTAACGATCCGGGATTCGGGTGGCCTTGAATCGAATCGACATACTGCGTTTGCGGATGAGGAGATCCAACTCTTGCTCATCATTGTATTGTTCTATCTTCTCCCTGTATTTCACAGCCTTGCGCATATTGATATCACTTTGCCGCTGGTCACCGAGCTGTCTGTAGACATGGGAAAGCGCCAGGTAGAACTCCGGATCGTCCCGCTTCCTGTTGATCGCCTTTCTGAGATACTCTCGTGCAGCCTGATAATCATTCTGGTCGTAGGCCTTGCGACCCCTGAAGAACAAGTAATAAGGGTGCTTTGACCTGTACCTCTTTACCATGTCGAGGTATCGATTCTCCCTGCGGCTATCGCCCCGCTCGTGGTACAGGTGGCCGAGGTTGCTCATCGCCGTATAGTGACCTGAATCCAGCGTCACTGCGCGCTGAAAACTGAATTCTGCCTGTTCAGATCTTCCCAGCCTGCGCAAGGCGGCGCCCATGTTATTCCATGCATCCGCAAACTCGGGACTGATGGTAAGGGCGGAACGGAAGTAGCGGACTGCTGTGTCTGGATGGCCTTCGATGATGCTCTCAGCACCCAGGTTGGTGTAATAGAGAGCCAACGCATGGCTGTCCGCTATGCTATGGCTGTTGTTTTCATCGAAGGAGACATCAGGCCGGAAGTCGACTACGTATTTTTCGTACCCACTGATCCGGCCTACAGCGTTGATATGGTCGTTGCGGACCATTGTGGTCCCGGTCTTTTCCCACGTCGGTTTGAGCGCCACCACCTGGTACTTGGCATCCACGTTCATATGCCGGGCTGCGGCCACGTACAGATTGGTCATGGACAGGCAATTGCCGCGTCTGGCCCGGAATGTTTCCATCGCTGTCTGCGTGCGGCTCCCGTCATATTTAATATTCAGGTTTTCCGGTGCGAACATCAGTTTTCTCAAGGCGTTAATCTTCGTTTTGACCGACCACTTGTCGTTTACATGATCATCGATGTAACGCCTGAGATCATCGTCCAGGATCAAGGGATCTACCGATTCCGCGCGATCATCCGGCGTCCCCAGAATGGCTGTGAGCATATCCGCCTGTGTGGACGAATCATGATCTTCGGATACCGGCGGCAGGTACCGGCTGCAGCCCGCAAGCAGTAGGACCAGAATTGTGTATGCGAGAAGGGTCGATCCCATAGGTGCTCTCGACGGCCTCACATCTGATCTAACTGTTAAGCTATGGTGCCTCTTGTTCCAAAAGACGCCAATCGTTACCACGTCGTTAACAGCCTTTCACGCATTCACTCGGGAAGGCCGCATTCACGGCAGTATTGTCCATAAACATAGGTCGGAAGATCACAGTGTTTGCATTGCCTGAATTGCTCGAAGCCGCATAGCGGACAAGCCTGGGCATTCGATGGCAGATGAACACCACAATTCTGACAAAGCCTTTTCGAAATACGCTTCGCCAATAACTTCTCGTGGGAAAACAGCTTCTTTTGGAAAAGGTACACCAACACCAAGGCTGCTAGAACAGCGGAGCCCATCAGCATGTAGTGCCATAGCGCCACGAGCCTCAGAGATTCGAGCAACTCAATCAGGTCTTTGAGAAGTCGTTTGGGAATGATGTCGTAGACCAACTCGGCTATCTTAATCACTACGGGAACGAATACGACCACCATCAGATGGGAAGACACCAGCACTTGAAAGGGGCGACCGCCGGCAACGCTTCGCGAATTCCAGAAATAGAATACGAAGACAAGAGGCAACAGGAAGATGAACTCCATCCCCAAACGCTTTGCAGGATGCCAAAAGTTGAGATTGCGGACTTCATCTGCAAGCCCATCTCGTTCTTCCTCTGAGACTGCCGCACTGATCGCGAACAAATCAATCAGCCGTTGGTCCTGCATAAGCGTCGCTTCCAGCAACCCCTCTTCTCTGACGAGCATGTCAATGGCCTTGGTCGCAGCTGCGACATCCTTACCGACCTCGGTGGGTGTGTCATCGGCCTCTTCTCTCGCCACTGTCTCCAGGAGCGAAGTATCATATATGCCCTTGATGCGATCGAGTTCTGACTTGGTTTCGTTTAACTGCGTCCTGAGTTGCAGGAAGTTCTTAAGATTGGCTGAAATCCTCAGGTCACGCTTCAATGAGTCGATCAGTGAAGTAATCGACTCGCAGGTAGGATGCTGCTCCTTTGTGATTACCTGACGAGGTGCGTAGCTCTCGCGATAGTCTGAGACTATCTGGCTGATACGAACGAGTTGATTGATGTCATTCCAGTCACGCTTTATGACGATATCTCTGCAATGCTGGGGAATGTATTCCGAAGGTCGCGTTAGCTGCTCGGTGTGTCTTGCCAACCCATCGAAGATGGATATGAGGATGAACAGATCGAGAAAGAGGACAACGGCGAGTGCAGCTTTGCCGATGGGTTGACTGTCCAGACTTACAAGATTCCTACCAATTCCTTTACCGAAATTCCGAACTTGTTCCAGCATGCTCGTCACTCCTGGACTGAAGAGTCTGCCTGATCCGCAATATTATAGCCTCTCTCGGTCTTCCTTTTGTGACTTACCTGCTGGTCAGTTCCGCCATGCCCGCCCTGACCCGTTCCGCCTTGGATTCATCCCACCACCAGGTATCGAGCCAGGCGGCCCGCTGTAATCGTGATCGGTTTTCCGGTATGCCAAACTTGTCCCAATAGACTAACCGGTATCCGGGGGCCCCGAGCCCCGGTATGTAGTAGAAATTCCACAGCAATATTCGGTCGAGCGCTCGCGTGGCGGCATAGAAGTCCTCCGGTGTGCGCGCAGCCATGACATGGTCGACCATTACATCCACCGCTGCATCTCTGATTCGATTCCAGTTCTGTCCCCCTTCTGAATTGGCAGACGCCGTACCTAACCGGTTGCGCAACATCAGGCCTGGCACGTTGCCCGATTCAAACGAGATAGAGCCACCATCGAATTTCCCGTTGCGCATCCGATACAGCCAATTCGAGAGTTCCGGCGAGCGCGCTGTTGTCTCGATGCCGACCATATTCAGCATACGCATAAAAGGTGTTTCCTGACGCAACGAGAAAGGGGATATGAAGATGAAACTTATTCTAAAGGGTTGACCGGTCTCGACGTTCACCATGACACCATCACGGACCTGCCAGCCTGCTTCTTTGAAAAGTTGCAGCGAACGCTTTAGATGTTCTCGGTCGTAGCCATAGCCGCTTGTTTCATTACCCAACCATGGCTCGCTAAAAACGCGATCGGGTATTCTTCCTCGTAGGGGCTCAAGCAGTGCTAATTCCTCCTTGGATGGCAAGCCACTGGAAGCCATGGGCGAATTGTAGAAATAGCTCTTGGCGTAGTTGTAGAACCCATGCATCAGGATGCGATTGGTCAACCTGAATTCGGACAGTAACCACAAGGCTTCCCGGACGCGGATGTCCTGGAATCGCTTTCGATCGAGATTCCACATGATTGGTCCCCACAGCCCCCAGGGACGAGCGAGATCCACCAGTTCCTTCTTGAAATAACCCGCTTGCACTGCCGGGAAACTATAGGCAACGGTCCAATTCTTGGAAACCGTTTCATTACGAATATCGATAACATCACCCTTGATGGCTTCCAACTGAACGGACTCGTCCCGAAAGTAGTCGTATTTGACTCGGTCAAAGTTGTACCGACCCCGGTTAACCGGAATCTCAGCGCCCCAGTAGTCGTCAACACGTTCCAGGATAATGTTCCGGCCAAGCTCGATCTTTCCGGCGCGGTACGGGCCGCTCCCGAGCGGTGGTAGAAGCGTCGTCTTGCTTATGTCGCGGGTGGCCCAGTAGTGCTTAGGCAGGATTGAGTAACCGCCAACAACGAAAACAAGGTCGGGGTTGCTGCGTGCACCTGGCCTGGTCGTAAAGAGCACTTCGTTGTCGCTGATCTTCTCTATAGTGTCCAGCTCCATGAGGGCTGTTTTCACCCCGGCGGCACCATTCTCTTTCAGTGTCTCGAAAGTGTGTACGACATCCTCCACAGTCAAAGGTATGCCATCATGCCAACGAGCGCCCTCACGAATCTTGAATGCAAATTGCGTGAAGTCTTCTGCCACCCAAATGCCCGTTGCGAGTCGGCCGTAGTAGCTGGCTGGTTCATCGATTGAGGGTTCCAGCAGTCGGTCGTAGACCAGGTTGCCTTCACCCAGTCGGGCGAAGCCGTTGACGACCCGGCCTTTGTCCAGAATCCCGTTGAAGCTGTCGAAGGTACCCATGTCAGGAGCACGAAGCGTGCCGCCCTTGGGTGCATCCGGGTTGACATACTCGAAGTGGCTAAAGTCGGCGTCGTATTTGAGTGGTTCGATATAGGACGTGCCATGGCTGTAGTCAAACGCATGGACCAGCGGCGAACAGAATAAGATTACAGTAGCCAGGAAGCGCATACCCATTCTCCCCACAGGCGTCGGCTTGTTGTTGACACCACTTGCACGAGCGGAACTGGTGTCCGGATAGACTAGAACACATGTTCCGGACAATCGCAATGCAACTGACGCAAATCACCAGCCACGAGCGGCATGACCGAGTTTAAGTTTGCCACCGCAGGCGCGTTGGCCAGAGCGGATGATTCCTGGCGTTACCATTCTCGACCTGCTACCGTACCAAGCTTCCCAGTATCCCGGGGTATAGGCGATGGGCGTGAATGACACGAGGCGCTTTCCGGCGTTCGCCAACTTCATCCACGAGACGTATCCGCATGCCAAGACAGTGGCAGACGTCGGGGGCGGCCATGGCAATCTCTCCTACTACCTCCGCGAGCTCGGTCACGATGCCACCATTATTGACACGCACGAAGCTCATCTGCCGCGCAAGCTGCAACGGGCTTTGCGAAAACAATCGGTGAAGCAAGGCAGACTCATTGAAATCCCAAGAGTCGTGGGCAAGGTACAAGACGTTGACTTGCGACCATTCGACATCATTGTAGGGCTCCATCCTGACGACGCCACGGAACATGCGGTTCGCGAAGCGATCAAGCTCGGAAAGGATTTCGCCATTGTTCCATGCTGTGTATTCCCCATCGATGGCGTCAAGCGCACCCAGGAGAATTGGCGTGACTACCTGGCGTCGCTTTCTACAGATATCTGCAGCGCAATGTTGCCGATAGACGGTGCAAACATCGTGCTTTATCGCTGCATGCAGTCCACAGAGCAGCCGGGAAAGTCAGATGCAGGCGAACCGGTGGTTGCACTCTGACGAAAACTTGAAGGCGCTGTAGTTTGCATCCGTGATGTGCTCTAACGGATTTCTCGCCACTCGCACCTCACCGATTGTGTCAGCAAGGTATCCGTGAACTTGTGGGTCCCATTAGGCTATGTATATGAAGTGGTGTCCGAAGCAGATGAATCATCCCCCTTTGCGCTCGACGAGACCGCCGAAGATACTCCACAAGGTGAGCAGCGTGAGAATGATGAAGGTCGGTATCCAGTCCCAGACCAAATACAGGACAGAACCCAAGACCGTTACCAGACACGCTGTCCCGACATGCAGGTTCACGCTTTCGCGTCCGGCCAGAAGTCCATTCAACACTGCGAGAAGAAGCGTACCGACAAAGAGGATCGCCGCGTTCATCATGGAGTATCCGACCGATCCGGGGGCTTCCACTATAAGGATCACCAGGAACGGTGTTGCCAGTGAGAAAAAATAGATGACCAGTTCAATCGAATGTGGGATCCAGCCATCGTAGAAGCCGCTATAGGTGACCTCCATGTCGCCGCCGCAATCCTCGCAATGTAGCAGAAGGCTGCGACCTGACACCTCGAAGACCCAGTAGAAGCAACTGTAAGTCGACAGGGCGAGAACAACGCCAAGCGTCTTGGTCAACCAGCTCTCAAGCTCGAGTTGAGAGAGCGCCCGGATCCACAGTGACGCCCCCAGGCCGATCGTTAGCAGTAACGGCAGGATGGATGTCGGCGTTGCATCTACGATTTCGTGACCACAGGAGCTGCACTTTAGACCCCGCGATGAGCCGCTGAATATCATCTCTCACCTAGCTGGTCCGGGACTTGGAAATTGGTAAACTATCGCCAGATCCACATCTGAATAATCGTCTCAAAAGACCTGAAGTTGATGGTAAATTGTCAGAAGATTCTCAACTTGTGCTGCCGGAAAATGACCGTTTTGCCGTGCTTGCGTACACAGCATCGTACAACTTCATTGCAGAACTTGGCAATGTTCCATGGACCTGCAGTGCGGGTCTGTCAGCACGACAAGTGGGGGACAATTGTGTTCCGCAGAGGACCTGTATCGGGATTCGATCTGTCCCACCAGCTTCCCTTCGGGTTTCTCTGCAGGGCTCTGTTCCTCTACTCTGTGGCATCCATAAGGCGAAGCAGCTCTGGCCGTGACTCACTTGGGTACGCTGCGTGATGGGTCAGCCAGCCGAACCGTTTTGAAGACATCAGCGACCCTGGAGTCGCGCCCGATCTTCAGCCCCCATGGACGTGCAAAACGATGTCAAAATGCCTCGCCCGGCAGTCGAATCGATCAGCTGTTCTTATAAGCATTAACTAGTTGGCATTTCGGCAGAAAACCCCATTTCATGCCGATAAAAGATCCGATTGCTTGACATCCGATTTTCGGATCGGTACCTTCATTAGGTTGAGTTCCAGGGTTTCCGAGCGCCCGAAAGGGCGAAGGAAACGCCAGCTGTAAGAGGAGGTGCTGTGGATATCGCGTACGTTCGAAGCCGTTCAAATATGCTATCGCAAATCCACGGGGAGAAGTGCTGGCCCACGGTGGACAAAGTATCGCCTTGTGAAGAAGCCTGTCCCATCCACATGGATGTGCCCAGTTACGTCATCGCCATAGCCCAGGGAAAATTCAAAGAAGCCCTGGACATCGTTCGTGAGACCAACCCCTTTCCATCCATCTGCGGGCGCGTTTGCCATCACCCGTGTGAGGACGCCTGCGCGCGCGGCTTCGTTGATCGACCCATCGCCATCGAATGGCTGAAACGTTTCGTTGGCGAGTATGAGCAGACGAAGGGAACCAAGCCCAGACGGTCGCGGCGCAAGCTTGCGGAGAAAGTCGCCATCATAGGATCGGGCCCGGCTGGCCTGACGACCGCCTACGATTTGGCCAGACTCGGGTACCAGGTATGCGTGTACGAGGCGCTGCCCGTAGCAGGTGGCATGCTGGCGGCCGGCATACCGGAGTTCATGCTGTCCAAGGATATCGTGGCTGCAGAAGTGAAATACATCGAAGATACCGGCGTCGAGATCAAAACCGACATGCGTGTGGGTCGGGACGTGACGCTGGCGGACCTCAAGGCGCAAGGTTTCAAGGCCATCCTGCTGGCGTCGGGTGCGTGGAAATCCATACGGCTGGGAATTCCTGGCGAAGACCTCAAACGCGTGCTGCCGGCCTTGCCGTTCCTGCGCGATGCTCGCCTCGGTGAGAAGACCAGGCTTAAAGGGACTGTGGGAGTTATCGGCGGCGGCAACGTGGCGCTGGATGCGGCCAGAACGGCGCTGCGTCTCGGCGCGAAAAAGGTGTTCCTGGCCTGTCTGGAATCGAGGAGCGACATGCCAGCCTATGACTGGGAAGTCGCCGCTGCCGAAGAGGAAGGCGTCGAGATGCGAACAGCCCTCGCCCCACAACGATTCGTCTCTAGAAAAGGGAAGAAAGTCAGCCGCATCGATTTCCGAAATGTTACCAGTACCACCCGGGATGATGAAGGCAGAATGAGTTGGACCCTGGACGAGGGGCCGGACTCCGATCAGTCGGTGGAGGTGGACAGCGTAATCGTCGCCATCGGCCAGGCACCGGATCCATCCTTTGTCGAGGGGGTCGTAACGGCCGGTGGTGCTTTCAGCGTCGATCCGGAAACCATGGCGACCAATGTGCCGGGGATTTTCGCCGCAGGCGATGCGGTGAAGGCGCCCGGTACCATCGTCGAGGCAATAGCTCACGGGCATGGCGTGGCGCAGTCGATCGACCGGTTCCTGAAGGGTAAAGATCTCAAGAGAAGACGGAGACAAGCCCCTAAGGAAGTCATCGAAATCGAGGAAGATGCGGTACCATCCTTCCTGGCTAAGCGAGATCGTTGGGACATGCCGGCTCTGTCACAGAAGGATGCGGTTCGATCTTTTGAAGAAACTGAATTGGGTTATTCTGCCTGGCAGGCCGTCGCAGAAGCCAGGCGTTGTATGAACTGCCGCATGTGTGGGAATTGTGTGTTTGGACGCGGCCAGATTTGTTTGGAAACCAGCAGCCGATTGCTTGCGGTCAACTAACGACCATAGGCAGTCGAAAGCAAATAGGAGGAAGAAAGCATGAATTGGGTTGATGAAGCATTTGGCGACCCCGAATTTGGGGAAGGGCGCTGGTACTTGAATCCAAAGAACCATTCGCGCCAGATGTACAAAGTCAAAAAACCAGGCGAGAAGCCGGCGGCGTTTGGCTCTGATCCGGAGGCACAATCGGGACGCAAGATGGGCGAGATAATGCAGAAACGCTTTACGGACCCCGAGGAATTCGAGAAATTGGTCAAAGAGGCCAATGCCATGAAGGAGAAGAGTCCGTTCCAGATAGGGCAGGTGATTCCCCTTGAGGAAGCGAAGCGCGTGGCGGAATTGTCCTACCCCGTGGCTTCCATGAGCTGTATCTGCCGGATTGGTGCACGCGGACATGAGGAACGCAACGAGCATGAGTACTCATGTACGGGCCTCGGCGTGGGCATGCTCAAATGGGAACGATGGCCGGAACGTTACAAGGGTGGCGTCAACTTCATGAGCCCCGAGGAAACCAAGGAGTGGCTCACCAAGTGGAATAAGAAAGGCATGGTGCACATCATCATGACCTTCGGCGGCTCTTATGTAGGCGGCATCTGCAATTGCGACTACCCCGACTGTGGCATGATCCGAAATCGTGTGGACTATGGGATCACACCGGGTTGCCTGAAGAGCCCGTGGGTGGCGACTGTGGATTTTGACGACTGCAACGGTTGCGGTGTGTGCGTGCAACGCTGCCAGTTCGGTGCCATCAAGTTCGAGGTGACCACGGAGAAAACCAACGTTGATCAGTTCAAGTGCTTCGGCTGTGGCCTTTGCGAGACGGCGTGCCCGACGGAAGCCATCGATCTGCTCGATCGGGAGAGTCTTCCTGCACTCAAGGAGGTATGGTGATATGGCTGTTCCGAATTTTGCAGCTATCGATATAGACCGCTCGAAATGTACGATCCCCTTTGCGTGCAAGAAGTGCCTGACCGGCTGTCTGCAGTCGGTGTTCAGCGTGTCGGCCATAAAAGTCGAACGCGGTCGCGAAACCAACCCCAACGAACCGGGGACATACGCGCTTCACGCGCCTCACAGGGACAAGTGCACTGGGTGTAACGACTGCATCGAGCTGTGCCCCGAAGACGCAATAACTGTTACATTCGCCTAGGTGGGGGAACAGCATGTCTGACATCTATACACCCAACAACTATTCATTCGAACTGAATCCGGAGATGATGAGCCGTCTTGCTGATGAATTCGACGCGGAAAAAGTGGCGACCGAGTTTGCAGCGGCCACGGAAGGCAAGAGTGCGGACGAGGTCGATGCCCAGGGCAAGACGTTCTTCGAGAACTTCGGTAAGAACTGGATGAGCCAGACACTCAAGCTTGGTGAAGAGTATCCGGACAGGACCTACGAAGTGCTGAAGGAGGCAATCGACAAGACCGGCCACTTGAAGTTCGCCCTGTTGCCGCAGCGCTTTCTGGAGATCGCCTATCTAAGTACGCAGGAGATCTCGATTCTGCCCATCATCGAGAACAACCCCCAGCGCCTCGTTTACCGCATGGCCAATTGCACGACCTTCCAGAAGCTCAAGGAGAAGTGCGGCGCGGAAACTGCCAATCGTCTGCCGTGCAAGCATGCCTGTTTGACGGCGTGCCAAACCGTTCATGAGGAACTGGATATTGACGCCAAGATCGAAATGACGGCCACCATCCCCGAGGATGGCCACTGTCAGTTTGCTGCCCAAAGGGGATAGTCGCCTGGTGAGGGGCCGGGCAAGGTGTGGCCGGCGAGGGCACGGCCACAGAGCACTTGGAGTCCCCGCATGCGAAAGGGCCGTTCACCATCGCGTTGAAGGGTCGTTCACCATAACGTTGAAGGGTCGTTCACCATAGCGTTGATGACATCAGTGATGTTCGGCTAGTGCGCTTCGAGAAATCCAGCCAGACAGTGTCTCTCTGGTTGGACCAGCGGGCCTTTACGGATTGACGGGCAATGCGGATTAGCTGCAACCAATGAAAATCGATCTTCACCTTCATACCAGCCACGGGTCGTCGTGTGCCTACATGGACCCCGATCAACTCATCGAACGGGCGAAATTCATCGGGCTCGACGGGGTCTGCATAACGGATCACAACCAGGTCTGGGACGCTGACGTCATTGCAGGGCTGCGCAAGAAGCATGACTATCTGGTCATTGGCGGAGTCGAAGTGAGTACCGACTGTGGTGACATCCTCGCGTTCGGTCTGCATCAGTCCGTCTTGAAGGTGGGCCGTGCCACCGAACTGCGAGCCATGGTGGACGAAGCCGGTGGCGTCATGGTTATCGCCCATCCCTTCAGGTCATATCCGGCTCTGGTGAGTGCCCATGCCCACTCCACTACCGTCGGTCCATCGAGAGCTATTGACGAGGCATGTAGTCGCTCGGAACTCGGTATCGTGGACGCGCTGGAAGCCTGTAACGGTCAGTCCTCCAGGGACGAAGTTGGTTTCTGCTACGCGGTGGCGGAGTGCCTCAGCCTCGGGGGTACCGGCGGTAGCGATGCCCACGCCACCCTGGGCGTGGGGGCCTGTTACACAGAATTCGAGGACCATGTAGAGGATGAAAGGGACCTCATCCGGCAGATCAAGGATGGCCAATTCAAGGCGGTGGACGATCGATGGGCGGACGGATAAGGCTGCGGCATGCAGCTTAAGGACCGCGTCGCCATCGTCACCGGCGCCGCCTCGGGTATCGGCGCTGGTATCGCGTTGCGATTTGCCGAGGAAGGCGCCCAGGTCGTCGTCAACGATCGCAGCCTTATGGCCGCCGAGAGCGTCAGCGAGAACATCGAGAACATGGGCAGGAAAGCAACTCCTATCCAGGCCGACGTATCAACGTTGGAAGATGTCGAACGCATGTTCGGCGAAGCTAACGACCTATTCGGCAGGGTAGACATCCTTATTTCGAATGCCGGCTTGCGCAAAGACGCCCCGGTCCACTCCATGACCCCGGAGCAATGGGACGACGTTCTTCGCGTACAACTCAAAGGTTGTTTCAACTGCGTTAAGGTCGCACAGCAATACATGGTTCCACAGTGTGATGGCAAGATAGTGATTGTGGCGTCGCCGATTCCCGCCGGAATGGGGTTCCCTGGCCAGGTGAACTACGGCGCTGCCAATGGTGGGCTGATCGGCCTGACGACTTCGCTTGCCACTGAACTCGGTGCCCACAACATCAATGTGAATGCCATCGCGCCGGATTATATCGAGACCCCCATGACGCGCGAGGCCGCCAGGAAGGACGATCTCTACCTGGACGATTTCAAGCAGGCGGCGCTGGCCTTTATTCCACTGCGCCGATTGGGTACGCCTGACGATGTAGCCAGGGTGGCGGTATTCCTGGCGTCGAGCGAATCGAGCTATGTATCCGGACAAGTGATCGGCGTCAAGGGAGGGCCGTAGGCATGCACGACCTCGTCGACACGGAAGATGTGGATGCCGCATCGGAACGGTATTGGCCCGATGAGTTCAAGCAGATCATTCGTACAGGTGTCGCCACGACTTTTGCCGAGCGAGTGCAGGCGGCCGAGGCGTTCACGAGCACCTACCAGGCCCGTTACGCCGAACACTTTGACACCTACCCTGAATTCGTCGAGCGCTTGGCTGAGATGGTGGCGATGGGCGCCGAAAACGGCACCGATGTCCAATTTGAAGTGATCCACAATGCCTTCCGAGACGATGCTCCCTTTCCCGAGCCGCGCCCCTATGCATATTACCTCTGGCCCGAGCCCCTGGACGACGATACCAAACGTGCGTTGCGCCAGAAGATCTGCGAGGAATATCAAAATGTTCACGTATATGAACACATCTACGAGACTCATTACCAGGAGGCCATGGATTTCGAAGGGTTTGTGGACAGAGTAGCCGGCTTGGTAGTTCTTGGCGCCATCAATGGCGCGGACGATATGATTGGGAAACTCTACCGCGCAATCCTCACCGAATCGCCTCTTCCCCCTGCACGACGCCGCCCGAGGCGGCTGCGCTAGCTCATTGGAACCCCTCTCTTCGTATTTGTTCAGATTGACCGTTCAAGATCGACAGGAGACATCCCGGGCAGACAGTTTTTCCTGGAAGGTGACCAAGTACTCCGAGAGAAGGGCCTCGTCGCTGGGTCCGCCAAACAGTTGGCACCCCAGTAAAGACAGCACGAATGAGAAGGAAGCCCCGAGCTTCAGCATGTTCTTCATAGCATCTCCTTTCCGCTTCGGTATTCGTTAGGACAAGAATTGACCAATCCATACTACGCAGATACCCTAAAATGGTAAAAGGGTCGTCCTCAGGATCGATGCTGGGGCAGTCCTGAAGGACTCCTCGAAGTGGGTTTGTGCATGCCCGTCAGTGGCTCTGATAGTCACGAGGCCATTCTCTGAATCAACCGATAATTGTGTACAAGGATGGCGATTGTTCTACTATATCCGTCTGCGGTGGCTTTACGGTCGCTAATTCAAGTCCGATGATCAATACGGATCGCAGCGTCAGCAATATGGAACGCGCCGTGCGTCTGATCGAATGCGGCATGTTCGACCAGAGCAGACTGGTGACCCGTCGTCATTCCTACAAAGATGCGCAGAGCGCTATGAAGCTAGCTTCGAAAAGAAATGATGACTATATAAAAGGGGAGTTCTTGTTTGAGTGAAGCAGGGACATACGTTTGGCATCCAATGCTGTAAGAGCGGCATAGTTATTTAGTTAGCTTGCTGCAAGAAAGGCTGCCCACACAGCACAGTCATCCCACGGGTGATTAAATGAATGAGATTCAAATTCTCGACGCGGGTTATGCGCCGCTGTTCAACGCGATCGTGGCGTGGGCGGGAGAACAAGATGCTATCCGCGCGCTCCTGATCTCAGGATCGGTCGCGAAAGGAAGCGCGGATGCATATAGCGACCTCGACTTCGTTGTCGTCACCCATAAGAGTGCCATTGAAGGTCTGATGGAGGACGTGCATCGGATCATCGATGATGTTGAACCGGTCATTATCGAAAATCGGCTTCCCCCAGGGCGTGCCAGCGTATTAAGCGTCGTAACCGATGGATGGCACCGGATCGACCTCGCCTTTGGTGATCCCGATTCGGGCATTTTGCAGCAGGCTCTCATCCCAGTGTTCGACCCCGATACCCTCTTCGATGGCGTCCCCGATGCGAATGTGTTAGCGCCAGTTGACGCGGATCAGGTCGTAGCCTTGTCGAAGGAGTTTCTTCGTGTCCTTGGCCTATCTGCTGTTGTCCACGGACGCAAGGACGCTCATTCCGCTCATGATGGCTCCAATCTTCTGCGCAACATGTTAATCGAACTATTCCTCATGGAACCTCCTCGACGAACGCGGTCGAGTGCAAAAAAGACCCTGCCACTACTGACGCTTGAGCAGCAGGAAGTCCTCAAATCCCTGCCTCCACTTGCAGACAATCTTGAAATGCTGGTCGTCTTCGACTCGGCTCTAGCTGAAGTCTTCCTGCTCAGAGCGCGACGGCTGATCGAGTCGATCGGTGGTGTCTGGCCTGTTGCGACAGAACAAGCCACGCGAGAATACCTCAAGGGAATGGCGCTCGACTAAGGCGCGGGATTGCGATAGATGAGTTGCACCCGCTGACATTCGGGAGGTACCCCTGAATTCAGTTGTGGTACATGCCATTCAGAGCTCAGTGGTTGCCCTCCGCAATGCAACAGTGAGATTTGCAGCAAAGGAGTGCATAATCCGCCGCATACTCGGACTTTCCAGGGGGTGACCAGTGGACCTGCAAGACATTCTGTATGCGGTTGAGGACGGCGTAGCCCGAATCACTTTGAACAAACCAGACAAGCTGAACGCACTGAGCTGGGACTCGTGGGCAGATATTGAAACGGCCATCGAAGCCGCGAACGAGGACGATGCGGTGCGCTGTGTCCTCATCACAGGCGCCGGCCGCGGTTTCTCGGCTGGGACCGACCTGACGGGTGGCACGAGCGACGCGAGGCCGCGGCCCTACAAGGGGAGGACCGGCGCCCTTCGCACTACGCACCTCTGCACTGCGACGGTCTACCACTGCCGCAAGCCGACAATCGCTGCCGTGAACGGAGTAAGTGTGGGTGCCGGATTGTCACTGGCGCTGGCCTGCGACATCCGCATCGCCTCGGAGACGGCGCGTTTCAGTGCGATCTTCATCAAACGCGGCCTTTCAGCCGACACCGGTGCGACCTGGTTCCTGCCCCGGTTGATCGGCATGGAACGGGCACTCGAAATGTTGTACACAGGCCGCTTGGTCGAAGCGGAGGAGGCCGAGAAGATAGGACTTGTGAGTGAAGTCGTTGCCCCGGACAATCTCATGGAACGCGCAAATGCCCTGGCTCAGGAAATCGCGCGCGGCCCGACGCTGGCCGTGGAAATCAACAAGCGGCTTGCTCGCGAAGGTATGGAAAGGAAGCTTGTGGAGCACATCGAAGCTGAGCAGTTCCTTCAGGAGATCACTCACAAAAGTGAAGACGCGAGAGAGGGTGGTCTGTCATTTATTGAAAAGCGAGAGCCGGTATTCAAGGGGCGATAGACGGGAAGGTAGCCAGCATCTTAGTGTCTGGCGTTCACGACGGAAGCGATGTAGCGTAATCCGAGTTCGGCGAACCGACAAATGTCGAGACAATGCGAGCCGGTCAACGCTATTCCAGTGACGAATCGCCAACTAGCTGTATTTCACCAGGATATGTGGAAATGTTCCGTCTACTATCATGTTTTACGCCATACAATTTCTAGGGTCAGGAGAATCTCATGACAGTAATGGTACAGGTAGAAGCAACCGTCGATAGATCCAAAGTCGAAGATGCGATTGAGTTCTTGAGTGAGAAATTCCCAGAGGCCCGGGTATATGACGGCTGCCAGAACGTCACGGCCTACCTCAATGAGGATGGGGAGACGTTTGTGTTCATTGAGCATTGGGATTCTAAAGAGCAGTTTGAAAACTACATGAACTGGAGGCAGGAATCAGGCACGTTCGGTACTTTTCTGGAAATGCTCGTAGGCGAACCAAACATCCGTTTTTTCGAGCAAACAAGAGCATAGATGTATAACGAACCACTGGAGAAACAGGCGTATAACATGCAGTTGAAGCCGCTCGTTTTCACTCGCTCGGACGTGCCACTGCTGGCTTCGTTTGCGAATGGCTTCGCCATCTTGTCGCAAAACTCCGCCCTCCGCGTCACGCCGCTTAACTGGGTGTTAGGCTGAGGTAAACGCACATGAATTGGGAAGCTATAGGAGCCGTTGGAGAAATACTGGGTGCGATTGGAGTAATTGTGACGCTTGCATATCTGGCCACTCAGATAAAGCAGAACAACAGGCTACTTCACAATTCAATATCCAGGGATGTAAATCAAGGACTAGCACTTCTCAATAGTCGAGTGGCAGACGACGCGGAATTCGCGGACCTCTTTATTAGGGGCTCGGAGGACATAGACTCTCTGACTCCAACCGAGAGACAGCGTTTCTTTGCACATGTGATGGATACATTGAACCTAGCGGTCTATGTCCATGGTGTCCAGAGACATCAACGCGTTACCCCCGCCCGTTTTGACATGGTCCAGATGACTGCTGGTTCCTACCAGAGTTATTCAAGCATTCGAGACATTATTGACTCTGTTGCTGAGTGGTTACCTGACAAAACACTGTTGGAGGAATTTAGGAAGGGCAAGAGAAAGCTGGCAATTACTGCACTGGCGTCCCCAAGCCAAGTGACTGACGCCTAACATGCAGTTCAGGTCGCTCGCTTCGCTCACTCGGACCAGCCACTTCGTGGCTGGCCGCTTAACTAGGTGTTAGGAAGCGTCGTAATGAGATTGCTTACTCTCAGCTTTCTGCTCAGTGTGGTTTGTTGTGCGACCTACGATCGGAGCTACTCCGGCTCGGATCCAAAAGGCGACGCGAGCGATGCAAGGTCATCTCCTACTTTACAGGCTTTGCTTGAGCATTCTTTGGCGAGCCTAAAGACAAGCTCGTACATTATTGCTCTTGATCCGAATCTTTCGCGACAAGCTCGGCTGACGATATCCAGCTCAGGAAGGGAAACAATGGCAGCCAAGCCATGGACCGATAACAATGGGCGGCCCCCTCGAGGAATACTTCTGATTGAGGAGCTCAACATTGAAGGTAATATCGGCTCGATTAGATTTGTGCTGGGCTCGACATCGGGTCCATTCTCTTGTGGTGCCCATGGGAACTGGGAATTCACATGGAACGGCGGCGAATGGGATTCACGGGCATTGGTTTTAGGTGTATGTTAGCAAGCTTGAAGCAACAGCCCCGAGATCTTCCTAACCTGCGGTTGCAGTTCGTTCCGCCAGCAAGCTGGCTCCACAGGACAACCGGCTTCGCCGGTTGCCGCTGAACCATGTGCTATGCAGACTCAGATTGACATACCGAATCTGGTATATATACTATTTTTGGTATGTGGGAAGTCTACGAGCATCGGCGCGTAAATAGACAGTTGTCATAGCTGCCTGTTGAGATTCTGAAGCGCTATGAGAAGTGGAAAGACATCGTGGAGATATCTGGACCTGTTGGTTTACGCCTAATCAGGGGTTTCCGGGATGAAGTACTGAAAGGCGAATGGAAGGGCCATCGGTCGTCCCGCCTAAGTCAGCAATATAGGGTCATATACCGCGTCGATGGCGAGCACCTTATTGTCCAGGTTCTTGAAGTTAATCCACACGATTATAGGAGAAAACCATCGTGAGCGAGTTCAAGAGAGCTAAAAGACGGGTGAAGGTATCACCCGGAGAGTCGGTCCGAATCATCAGAGAGTTACAGGGGTTTAGCCAGAATGAATTGGCTAAGAGAACTGGAATACCTCAATCAACCATTTCTGCAATTGAGCGAGACCGCATTAACCTGGGAGTTGAGAGAGCGAAGACTCTGGCTAAGGCGCTCAAGTGCCATCCTGCGATCCTGGTGTTCCCTGGCTGGGATGTGAATCGTGAATCAGCAGCATAACAAGTGGTTCAACCCGCTCCCTTCGGTCGCTCGGACTTATTCGCCGCTACGCGTCGAAACGGCGGCCGGTCAACCATGTGTTAGGCGTATGCGTCGCATACTACTTGAAACATGAATTCCCAGCACTTCTCAAATTGGATTCAAATAGTGACCGGTATAGCCGTTTTGATTGGTATCGGCTTAATCCGCAAAGTAAAGAAATTCGTGTTCATGGGTGGATACTTTCCGGATTCCTCAGTGAACGAATGGTATGTAGAGAACACAAGTGGAGCAGAGTGGAATTGGTGGGGATTCGGGAGTAAGAACACCACCATGCTAAGCATCAAATCCATTGCTGGAATGGGGAAACCGGTCACATACGTCGGTGCCGAACAAGGGATCCGGATCCTAGTCGGACAAGAAATGGCAACCCGGCTAGGACGGCATCACCCTACGACGGAGGCATTCTATCTGTCCAGATGGTTGACCAAAGAGAACGAAGGGTCGTTAGAGGTCGAGTTAGCAAGGGAGAATCCTGCTTACGATGAGATCACGTTGTTCCATCTCGTTGAGGGTGGTGTTGGGCAGTATTTTGATCGCGTCAGTGGGCAAGCGCAGCTAGACGCAAACGGGGCAAACACCTGGTTGCCGGGTGACACGAATCAAAGCTATTTGACAATTCGAAGTGGCGTTGAAGGAGAATTGGCGCAAGTCATTACCGATCGCATCACAGGTCGTTTTTAGTGGTCATTTGAGGTCTTAGATAACTTGGCACCACATCGGCGGCCGTTAAGCTGGGTAGCAGGCAACAGGAAAACCTGCATGAAGACGAGAACGGAAAAGGAAATGCTGGCACTTATCATTGGCTTTGCAAACGTCGATGATCGGGTGCGAACCGTGCTAATGAACGGTTCCAGAGCGAACCCGAACGTCGTCAAGGATCCGTTCCAGGATTATGACGTTGCGAACTTCGTGACAGACGTTGAACCATTCAGAGACGAAGCGTACGTGCTTCCTCATTTCGGTGAAGCGATTGTAGTAGAGCAACCGTTGATTGGTCCCTGGCCTCCGGCAGATGCGGATGGAAGTTACCACAACTACAACATGCAGTTGGTGGATGGAAACCGTATCGATCTGTCTTTCTTTCACGTGGATACTTTGAATGATCGGCTCACGGACAGCCTTACAGAGGTACTACTCGACAAAGACGGTGTAATCCCGTCACTCCCCCCTGCCAACGAGAGTAGTTATTTCATCACCGAACCTACCCGGCAACTGTACGACGGTTGCTGTACCGGGTTCTTCTTTGCCTTGGGATCCCATATTCCAAAAACCATTTGGCGCAAGAACCTGCCACTCCTTAAGTTCCACACAGAGGCATGGCTACGCGAATCGGTAGTGATGATGCTGGGTTGGGAAATTGGGATACGAACCGGATGGGAGAAATCATTGGGGTCCAAGGGTAAGTACCTGGAGCGCCACTTGGCCCCGGACGTCTGGAATGAATACAAGAGCACTTACGTCGATTCTGACTACGATAGACTGTGGGAATCTTTGTTTCTGTTCTACAGAATATTCAAGAAGTCTGCAGAATTCGTCGCGGAAAGGCGTGGCTTCTACTTCCCTCAGGAAAAGGCAGCAAATGTACTGGCGTTCTTAGAACATGTGAGGACGCTGCCGGCAGATGCAAGACGGATATACTAGTATGTGGAAAGAGTAGGCGTGCGTGATGAAGGATGAGCCCGTTGGTGGTGTTCACTGGAGTTTCTGGGTAATCGGCGCTGTCGCGCTTATCTGGAATGTCATGGGCGCCGTAAATTTCTTCGTACAGATGAATCCAGATGTGCTCGCTGCATATCGCGAGTCCGAACGCGCGATAGTCGAAGGTCGACCCGTATGGGCCACTACAGCTTTTGCGGTAGGCGTTTTCGGCGGTGCGCTTGGCTGCCTTCTGCTTTTGCTCAGGAAGTCGGCTGCGTACTATTTGTTTATCGTATCACTACTTGGCGTGACTGTGACAATGGTCCATACCGTTAGCCTTGGAATCGACTTTGGTCTTGGCGAAATATTGGGGATTATTTTGATGCCGCTTGTCGTGGCGGCATTCTTGATCTGGTATTCGAAGCAGGCCGAGAGCAAAGGTTGGCTGAGTAAGGAAGGCGATACACAATAACATACAGTTGAAGTCACTCCCTTGGGTCGTTCGGTATCGACTTGCCGAAAAGAGTTCAGATTAATTCTCACTGGGTTGTGCCTTGGTACCGATAATCGCGATACCGCGCTATCGACACTCGATACACTTACTTGTAGCATGACCAATATCGGGAAAAGGAGGACATGATGCTGCGCATTATTCTTCAAGTTATTGGGGTCGTATTATTGATCCCGTTAGTCACCATCGCCACACTCAAAATCTACAACCAGAACGCCGATGGTCCCTCTATTCTCTTTCCGGGTGGCGAGCTTGTCTCCGGCGAGTTGCATACAGGGCCCGATCCGGACTGGAGCTTTACCGATGACGTACCTACCATCGAACTGCAATTGGTAAACCCCTTGAGCTCGCGAACCATTTTCATTATGGAAAGTGGTGGCAAGGTTTACATCCCCTCCGGGTATATGCGGTCCTTTCTTGGTCGTATTTGGAAAGACTGGGCGTTTCAGGCCGACGAAGGCGATGGTCTGGCTGTGGCGCGCATTAGCGGCGTGCGCTACGAACGTCAACTAATCCGCATCAAGGACGGTGACGTGATCGAAGGCGTTGCCGCGAAGCTTGCCCAGAAATACTTTGGCGGGACCTCACCTGAGGCCGTTGCCGGAATAAAGAAATCGGTGATGGATGGTGATACATGGGTATTCGAAATGGCCGCAAGGGATGGAGCACGCATGTGAAAACTAAGAACTACTTGATTCTCTGTGCCACAATCACTGTTGTCCTGGTAGTAACCCTGCTCTACGTCCCCGGTGTTTCGGATACAGTGGAGCAGTTGATGCTGGCCTTCTTATCTACAAATGCCCAGTGACTAACGAGTTTCGAATCAAGATAGAAAACTTAGCTTTGTATTGAAGGTAGGTGAATAGATGGCAGACTACCTGACGCCTAACATGCACATGAAGTCGCTCATTTCACTTGCGGGGACGTGGTAACGTGTTATCGATTTATCACTCGTACAACCGCTGCCGGATCGTCCAAACACTGGGCGTTAGGCGACTTTGATGCGAGCCCTGGCTTCACTACTGCTATTCGGAATTGCTGCAATTGGTTGCAGTAGTGACCCACCATTGCCATTGCACACAGATTTTCGCATCGGCATGAGCCAGGAACAAATTCGATCTCAGTTTGGGGCGCCTATGCAGGTAACTACCTTTCACAAGAAGGACCCAGTTATCTGGGGTGAGATTGAGACGTATTGGGCCACATTACCTAACGGCGGCAGGCAGCCGGCACTCAGCGGTTAGATTCGACCCCGTGACGATGCGCCTGCAGGTGATAGGTGGTGGCCAGATGGGTGAG
>PVBE010568105.1_pt1 | contig 95062 bp, 124 predicted proteins | sample 1631181 | NCBI WGS metagenome assembly PVBE01 (sample SAMN08397723, study PRJNA350692) | Marine metagenome, whole genome shotgun sequencing project. | isolation source: water | place: Pacific Ocean | collected 2012-04 | reverse complement strand
TGGATTAACATCTTTGTAATGACTCATCATTTGATCGTTGTATGCTTGGTTCCAAACATAACAAGTTAAACCAAATACATCTATGTTTTTAAATTGTTCTGTGTATTCTTCTACAGGTCTGTATTTGTATAAAGGTTCGTTAAACTTATAATTTGATTTTATTTCTGGTATTTTGTTGCAATAACTTATAAGACAGGCCGCGGCGTATGGAAGCCACGTTTCGTGAATTACAGATATAGTTCCTAATTGTACTGTTTTCATAATGCTATTGCCCAAACCTAGATTGTTTACACGACAAATATAGTATTATTTATTTGTTTCTTTTGCTACAAAAGGATATTTCATATCAATACTTATTAGAATTTACCATATCCATATTTCTGCCAACTTTTAATTAACAGATGTTTCCAATCTGGGTTTTTTCTTTTACCGTGGCAAATAATATGTAGTCTTGCTTCATTTGATCTGTTCCAAACTGCGTGTTCTTGTCCTATGTCAACTATAAAAGCACTACCGTTTGTAAAAGGAACAGTACCCCAATTTCTATATCTAAATTCACAACCAGTAGGATTATATATTGATACATTAACCGGAGAGAAACATCTGTCATTGTTATCTTTGTGTGGCAAAATATAACCACCTGGTTCTAACCACATAAATCTTAATCTTTTATATTCTCTAAATGGAAATTTATTTTTAAAATAATCTGTTGTAACTGGACACTGGTCAGCTAATTCTGTCCATTTGTATTCAACTTGTTCTTCTGTTAAATGTTTGAACTCATCATAACTATCCCACGTGTTAGTATATTCTGTACCTAAACCGTGTAAGCAACCACTTAACCAAGTACCGCCACCTGAATATTCTCTATGTACTACACACTGATCTTTAACTGCTTGAGCTTCTTTAAAAATTTCAACCCAAGGCATATCTGCATATACATCTAATTCTAACCAAGGAATATTTGTTTCTTCGTCTAACCAATCATAAATGTTTTTTTCTTTAAGCCATTCCGGCTTCCAATGTTTAGCTAATTCTTTTTCAACTTCTTCTTTAGTACTATGTTTATCGTTGTAGTAACCCATTATGTTGCCTTTGTAATACTATGTGTCACAGGTATCGTTGGATTAATTCTTTCTCTTAAATCTGTTGAACTAAATCTGTGTTCACGTTTATTAAAATAAACTTCAATATTTCTTTTTTTACAAATGTCAGAACCAGTAAATGGTTTAGTTTTATATTCTTCACCTATAATACGTATATTAATTGGTAACGTTGATAATATATCTTCACAGTCTTGTTCTGTTTGATAAGGAATAATTTCATCAACATATTTTAATGCTTTTAATTGTAAATATCTTTCAAAAATAGTTTGTATAGGTTTATTTTTTATACCAGGTCTATCAATAGTAGGATCACTTTGTAAACCAACTATTAAATAATCACATTTTGATTTTGCTTCTTCAAGCATAGCAATATGACCTGCGTGTAACAAATCAAATGTTGAAAAAGTAATACCTATTATTTTAGATTGCGTCATCTATAGTTCCCATACCTTCGAGAATCATTTTAAAAAAATGCATCACCATATTATTTTCTAATTGTATTTCATACAGCTCAGCAATAGTTGTTTGCATTTCTATAACTTGCCAACACAATAAACATATTGCAAGTGACATAACAACTAATAAAGTTATTATTAATTTTTCTCTAAATTTCATTGTCGTCTTTTGTTTGTTCTTCAATTGCTTCATATTCTGATAACGGGGTTGATAAAGTATTTTCTTCTATGTGTTTTTCTATTTGCCAAATTTCATTTTCAATTTGACCTTGTTCTTTAGAAAGTTCCCACCATTTATCTAATTTTGCCCAGTCAGTTTTTGTTTTACAAAACTGAGGACGTAGTGGATCTAATTTTGCTTTTTCAGATTTTATTTCTTCTAATCTTTTAATAAAGTCTTTCATTTAAATCTTCCAGCTTTTTAATTGTTCTTTAGTTGGCTTCATTGGTTTGCATTTTTCTACTTTACCACCTTTAGCTAAAAACTCATCCATTTGCTTTTTTAATTCTTTTGCTCGTTCCTCAGGAGTTTTTCCGCCGTATTCATCTTTTGATGAGTAGTTTCTATTAATGCCTGCAAATTTTCCCATAATTATTCCTGTTCGAGTTTATGAAAAGCATCTAATATCTCTTCCATAGTATACTTACCTTGGATATGAAATAGGTTAAAGCAGTCAGTTGTTCCATCTTCTCTAACTATAACTTCCCATTTTTTATCAGGCGTTACTATTCTATGTTTTATCTCTTTCATTTTCATATTTTATAATATAACACTTTCCAATCTTTCACAACCTTAAATAATGTTATGTTCGATATAAAAAGTACCTATAACAATAAAATTATTAGGGTAGAGATTCCAGAAAAACACAAAACTATATGTGTTAATGTTAGCGGTGGGGCCGATAGTGCATTATTGTTGTGGAATATATTACGATATCAAAAACAAACGAACAATAGGTTTAAAATTATAATATACACTACTACACCAAGGAAAAGAAGACATTTTAATTTCTATCACGCACTACAAGTAAAAAATTGGATTTTTAATCGTACACAGTCTGATGACTTTAATCACGATTATGTTTGGTGTACATTTCATACGTACTCTAATGATACTTCAGACCAGTATTCACATTGGCGAAAAATTGCAACAGAATACAAACCTACTTTGTTTATATCTGGTAGAAGTTCTTGGCCGCAAAGTGATGAGTTACCTCCACCTTGGACAGCTGACTCTAACAAATCAATTGAAGTTGCAGAAGCAAACTCATATAAAAGAAATAATAACAGTCTTGTATTAGAAAGATTACAAGACACAGACCCTGATGCTGATAAATGGTTTGCTCCAGATACTTTTTATTACATACCTTTAATATCTGTGGATAAAAAATGGATATGGGGCTCATACAAGCACTACAGGATAGCAGGGCTGTGGAATACTACTAGGAGTTGTGAAGGTACTGGCAAGATTCTTGACGGTAATTGTGGTGTCTGTTGGTGGTGTATTGAAAGAAAATGGGCCAAAAGTTAAATTTCAATAAATAGTTTAAAATAATAGAAGAAATTTATGAAATGTTAGAGCAAGACTTGAAAAGAGCGGAAAAGATTACTAGACACACTCAGAGAAACTGGGAAGAAAGTGTACCGTTCCCTCAGCCCCACACAGATAAGATAGTAAAGTTTGCTTCAGAGAGTCCATCAAAGAACGGATTACAATATTATGACTTGGCTGTTGTTACTGATGACTCAGTTAAGAGAGCATTATACGATTGTACTTTAGGTTATACACATAATAATAGTGCAAATGTTTCTATTGATAATGGAAGAGGACTTGAAAAAAATTCTCAAGTGTTAGCACCATTAGTTTTAGTATGGCTTAACAAATATAAAAAGCCAGACCAAAGCGACGATATGGTTTGGACAGATGCTTATCACGAAGATTTTGAACTGTTAGAAAGAAAAGGTGTTGACTCATCAGGTCAACTAAAAGAATTTACATCTATGCACGTTGGTATTAGTAGTGCATACGCAAATTTAATGGCTGGTGCATTAGGATATAAAACTGGTTTTTGTAGATGCTTTACTAATTATTACAAACTTACTCACGCATTAGGCATTGATCAAAAAGTTGAATTAATGTTAGGTATTGGGGAAGGAAACGAAGTGTTGAAACACAATGTAAATCCTGATACTAATTTTGAATATGGTTCTGTAATAAAAGAGCCAGTAAAAATAATTAAGATATAAATTCTAAACCTTCAACAATATCACCTTCAATAAACATATCAATAGGATGTTTCTTGCCAAAGAATTCATTTGATACCCACGCATCTTCTTCTTTAATATAATCAAACCAAGGACTAACTGCATAAACTAAATTTGTTCTAGTTAATTTTGTTTTATCAGCAAAAGGCCTATGTGTAATTCCTGTATCCCAAGAATACCATTTACCAGGTTGAAGATAATAACGATCGTCACCTTCGAGTTCCATTCCAAATGCATTTTCAGGAGAAGTAACACTTAAATTAATTCTTGCTTCAACAAAAATTGAATCATCTCTATGCCACATATACTCGTTTACGTTTTTTCTTACTTCATCATTATCTAATTGTTGTAACTTTGCTAATCTACTTCTAATAAAACTTCGTTTAAAAAGTTTTGTAACTTCTGAAATATATTCGTGATTTATTACATCAGTTAAATGATTAAAGCTCCAACTATCTTGATAAGTGTTTTTAATAATATGTTCTTTTAAATTTTTTTCATCTTTGTATTTTTCTAAAAGCATTTTTAATTGTTCATCAGTAATAGCTTTATGTTCGTGGGCATATTTAAATGCATTATGCTTTCCATATTTTGTACAACGTCTCCAAAAATGTTTATCTAGTTCAGCTACCATAATACTTTTCCAAATATCTAAATTTTCTATTACAAAGTCTAAGTCCATATTATTTCTTGGATAACCTAATGTTTGAGCATTAAGTTCAATGTTTTTTTGAAATTTATAATTTGGATTATATACTAAACTTAAACCACCATATGTTTCATCTCTAAACATTTCAGAACCATATATGTTTAAGAAACCAAAAAATCCAAATTTTTCAAATGCTGATTCGCAAGATTGTTGTACTTTTAAAAGGTCAATGTTTGGCTGTGTAAAAGATAAAAACTTTTTATCAGTATTAACTGGTTTCATATTATCCATATAATACTGTAAGTCGGTTTGTTTTCGTATCCAGGTATGAACTACATCATCTTCTGGACAATCTTTTACGTAAAATTTATGTTTCATTATTGAAATGATGGCAACTCTTTTAAATTGTTAATCTCTTTTTCAAATATTACAGTAGGGTTTGCTCTAGACCAATCTAACTTCTTAAGTTCTTCTAAATAAGATTTTGCAGATTCTTGTGAATCAAATACTATTTGATCCTCTAACGTATTGTAATCTAAATGTATTACTATATTTTCAAGTATTTTTTTTGATTTAGTATAAGAATTAAACAAGTCACGCATTTCTCTATGATCTTTAAAGTCAGGCTCGCCGTCTTTTGTAGATCGTAATGAGGCGTGTTGCCTGTTTGATTCTAACGTAGGATCTATCTTTAGTTCAAATTGATCAGGATATTTACTAACAGTAAATGGTATAATACCATCTTTTTTATAGTGTCTCCAAATTATACAATACATTCGTTTTTCCTTATTTTACTCTATTTATTGTAATATAAATGTATTTATTGTAATATAAATGTATTTATTGTAATATAAATGGTTGCAAAACGCAATAAATATAGTTATATTTAAAGGATGATAAGAACAATGGGAAACTATACAAAAGATCAGTGGTTGTTATTTTTTGCACAGATTATAGCACACTTATCAATTATACCAATGATTATGTACGGTTCTTGGTATCATTGGATTATAGCAATTGCTGTATACTTTGTAACAGGCTGTTTTGGTATGACTATGACATATCACAGACTGTTAAGTCATTATAGTTGGAAAGCTCCTAAATGGTTTCATTATTTTGGAACGTTAGCAGGCACATATGGATTAACTGGATCAAGTATTGGGTGGGTAGCAATACACAAAGAGCACCACAGACATACTGATATGGAAGGTGATCCTCACGCACCAGGTATTAAAGGCTTTATTAAAGTACAATGGTTGAGTATGTTTTATACTCCTAAACCAAGATACGTTATTAGATTAATTAGAGATAGTTTTCATACGTTTTTACACAAATACTACTTTTTAATACATTTAGGAATAGCTGTAACGTGGTATGCAATTGACCCAATGTTAATGGTTGCCGCATATCTATTTCCAGCAATGATATTATGGAATGCAGGATCTTTTATAAACACACTAACTCATACAATCGGATATAGAAATCACGATACAAAAGATGACTCAACTAACTTACCACTATTAGGATTTTTAATGTGGGGAGAAGGTTGGCATAATAATCATCACAAGAATCCAAGTAGTTCAGATTTTAAATACAAATGGTGGGAATTTGATGTTGGGCACCAATTTATAAAACTAATATCAGTTAAAGAAAAATAAAAATGAAAATACTTATAATGGGTTTGCCTGGATCAGGTAAAACCACACTAGCTTCGAAGCTTACACCTATACTAAAAGCAAAATGGCTTAATGCTGATGTTGTTAGAAAAACAGATCAACATTTTGACTTTAGTAAGTCCGGAAGAATTAAACAAGCAGAACGTATGAAACAACTAGCTGATAGAAAAGTAAGCGAAGGACATATTGTTGTTGCTGATTTTATTTGTCCTACAGTTGAAACAAGAAAAATATTTAATGCTGATTTTACTGTATGGATGGACACTATTGAAAAAGGTGACTTTGAAGATACAAACGAAATGTTTGAAAAGCCAATTGTTGCTAATGGCGATGATGCAGATATTATTATTAAAGAAAAAAATGCAGAAGGATGGGTTGATACTATTGTTAGTGCATTAAACACAATAGGAAACAATGCGTAAAATTATTATAGGTACCCCAAGAGGCGGAACAAGTTTTGTTACTAAATGGTATGCAAATCAATTTCCTGAGTGTACTGCTTTATCTGAACATAGATTATTTGAACACTTTGAACCAGATTATGCAGACTGGCCGGAACTTGGAGACGTTGAAGGTATTAATAAAGAAACATTAAAACGAATAAACGAATTGCCTGAAAATTATATTTTTAAAATGCATTCTGGACCAGATATGAGTAAACACATTTGGGACTTTGTTTATAAAAAGCCTGTTGTTTTAGTAAAAAGAAAAGATTATCTAGGACAATTTATAAGTTACGGTATAGGGTGGACAACTTTTAAATGGTATCAATACTCAGATTGGAAAATGCTATTAGCTGGATTAAAAGAAGGACAAACATTTACATATAAAAAAGAATGGTTTGATAATTTAGTATGGCGTATAGAAGATTTAAAAGAACGTGAAAAATATTTAAACATAGAACGTATAGTATTGTTTGAACACTTACCATTCTTTCCTAATAATGGAGAGTTAATGATAAGACAGAATCCACGAAGCAATGATGAAAAACTTAAATTAATAGAAAATGTTAATGAATTTTTAGGTTGGTTTAAAGATTGGGTAGGTAAATGGAATCAATAGTACAATACAATGCATCTCATAAAGAACTAGTTGAACAGTTTCTTGAAAAAGCAAGAGCTGAAGGTAGTGCTGGAACATATACTCAAAAGAAATTTGATCTAGACGGACTAGATCCAAAAAGCAGTTTGTGGTTAGCAATAGTAAATGACGAAGTTGCTAGTATCAGTTATGCTGAAAGAAGTTTCATTACAGATACACCTGAATCTATTAGAAAGTGTAGATATCATATTCTTAAAAAACACAGACACGGTCGATATGGATTTAAAATGATGAAACATCAAATTGCTTGGGCAAAAGAAAATGGATTTAAACATTACTATTGGACACACGACGTAAAAGATAAAGCTATTAATAAATTGTTTCAACATAAAAGAACTTATATAGTAGGAGATAATAGTTGGTTTAATGATGAAGATTATAAAAAATTAACATTAGAAAAAGAATTATTGTTTCACGATTCTCCTAAATCAGATATGTTACAATACATATACAGTTATTATATTGATGAATCGTATGTTTGGAAACCTACTAAAGCTATCATAGAACATAGCCACACAGGCGATAACGTTGATCCTGCAGAAATACTTTATTATAGGCAAAGTAAATACTGGCAATGAAAGCATTAATGTTCAGTTGGAATGGCGAAGTTGATATAAATCAATTTGATTATGATTTATGTTTCTTGCAACGATATAAAAAGAAGTATGCTGAACAAATACAATATCAAAATCACTATATTAACAATTATGGGCAACGTGGTCTATGTATTATAGATAAAAACAAAATAGGATTGAATGTTGAAGTTAAACAATTTAATGATTATATTCCTAACCATAATGATGATTGTCAAGGACAGTATTGGCAAACAATGAAAATTGGCAAATATAAAATTATTAATGCATCAATTTGTTATCCTAATGATGATATGCCTGAATCAGTTTATTATAATCAAGGAAAACAATTATTAGATATGTTAGATGATAATACTTTAATTGTTTCTGATTTACACTTTGAAGATGAAGAAATAGAACAAGAAAAAATATTAAGTTTTAAAGAAAGAAATTTAACAAATCATTTATCAACCTTTAAAGCATTTACAAATAAAAGAGGATACGAATTAAGCCTTGATAAAATTATAACAACAAATAATAGTAATATATCTATTAGTAATATTAATGTTATTAAATGTGAAAAAGAAGCAATAGTAGGGCATTGGCCTGTAGAGTTCGAAATCCAATTTGCTTAAATACTAGCAAATGTTTTCATTAGTTAACCCACAGCATATACATACAATCGAGGTTGAACCTACGACCTTCTGTAACGCAGGATGTCCTTATTGTTCTAGACATAAGCCTGGAACAAGCGATGTAATTGAAGATTTAGCATTAGAACATTTACCTACTCACTTATTAGAAAAAATGAAAGAACAGTTTGACTTGTTCCAAGGAGCTGATAAAGTTAATGTTTGGTATTGCGGAAACTATGGCGATTCTTTAATGCACCCTGAATTTGAATTTTTATATCGATATGCATCAGAAAATTTTAAGAACGTTGGAGTTCATACTAATGGCGGAGGACGTACAGCTGACTTTTGGCGTAATTTAGGAGAGACATCTAAAAGTAAAGGATCATCAAATTGGGATATAGGATCAACACGTATAACTTTTTCTATTGATGGATTAAAAGATACTAATCATTTATATAGAAGAAAAGTTGATTGGGACAAATTAATTGAAAACGTAGAAGCTTATATTAATGCTGGTGGACTAGCTGAATGGAAAATGTTAATATTTGATCATAACGAACACCAAGTAGAAGAAGCAGAAGCCTTATCAAGAAAATTAGGTTTTAGACATTTCTCTGCAGAGGTTACAACTAGAGAGCCACCACCGGAAGAAGATTATCAAGAAGCTGTAAAAGTTGCAAAGAAAAAACCTGAAAAAAGAATTGAAAGAGTTAAAAAAGTTGAAGAAATAAAAACAAAGAAAACTGAAGAGATTAAAAAAGAAGTTTTTAAACAACTAAAAGTAAAAGAAGAAACTTGTATTTCTTGCAGAGGTATTGATGACCATAGAATGTATTTGAATCCTAAAGGTAGAATATGGCCTTGTTGTTATTTGTCAGAGGAATACGATTTATCAATACATCAATTAGCAAGAAAAGAAGCTTGGTTAGTAGAACATTATAAAAATGATTTTAATAATTTCAATACACGTTCTTTAAAAGAAATATGGGACGCACCTGCCTGGAAAGAAATAACTGATGCGTGGACTACACGAAAACGTGAATTACGTAGGTGTTGGAGAAGTTGTGAAAACGGTCAATGGAAGTCTTCGAATACTGTAATAAAATTACAAAGCGGAGATCCTAATCTACATATACAAACGTAACTAACATTGTCTACGTAGGAATAGAACTAAAGTTCTATTGTACAACGTTCGTTAGTTTCTTTTAGATTTTTTATTATATCAATATTGATAACTGTGATATTTGTATGTGTTTTTTTATACTACTATTAGCTGATTTGGCCATACTTCACCCAGTTACGGGTGAAGATATCTCACTATTAGAGATTAGTCATCCAACTTGCGGACTCTAAAGAGGTGGTTGGCCGATACCCCTATCAATCCTACTTCATCCAACGGGACCTATACATATCCAAAGTTGGCTGTTTATGTATAAGTTAATGGTTGCATTTCTTTCTCTAGCAGAGCCATTATCATTTGTGCCTTAGTTAACACTTGCCTTGCATCATACGATTCGCCTGTGTTGTTACACCGTAATTCGCTTTTTTCAAAGATGCTATATTTGCCTATGTTTGCCTGAATTATTCTGCCTATGCTTTAAATTACGACAGATATAGCACAATGGTCAACCTTTATTTTCCAACTTTATTAAATCTCTTGCTTTTGTGCGATAAATTTAGTAGTATTAAAGTATGAAAAAGAAAAAGAAAAAAGAAAAAGTAAGTAAAGTACTCAAGAAAATCTTAAACAATATACCAATTACACATAAAGAATGGTTAGATGGTTATTGGAAGTGGAGAAAGAAAAATGAGCAGTCTAGATCCGCTAGATAACGAATGGGACTACAGAGATTGTCGTTTAGAAAATAACGGCATCATACCAAAGACGTGTGGTTATAATAAAACTTTCAAATATGAAATAAAACTCCCAGCACACGGTGTTCAAGGAGAATATTTAGATTGGTGTACTCAATATTGTAAAGGAAAGTTTGGTTGGCATTTTGAACCGACTAATGAACAATATGATGATTATGAACCAGGCACACATTGGGGACAAGACAGAGCTGTGTTAAGTTTTTCTAATAAAAAAGAAGCTTTTTTGTTTAGTCTTTATATAAAGTAGTTGCAAATAAATATTTTTGGTTGTATAATAATATTATGAGTGGTACTAAATCAAAAAACAAAGGTAAATCCTACGAACGCGATATTGCGAATTTTTTAAGTGAACTGTATCAAGAGTCATTTACAAGAGTTCCACATTCAGGTGCATTTATTGGTGGACAAAATTTTGCTAGGATTGATAAGTTATCTGAAAACCAAACTAGAGGTTTTAAAGGTGACATAATTCCACCTGACACTTTTCAGTTGTTAGTTATTGAAGCAAAAAATTATGGAGAGTTTAGATGGCATCAGTTAGCATTAGGTCAAGAAGTAAAACAATTAGACGAATGGATTAAACAAGCACAAGACAGTTGTGAACCTCAAGACAAATGGTTACTGTGTGTTAAAATATCAAGACAAGGCGAATTTGTTTTATGGGATCCAGCAAAATGGAATGGCTTACAATCTAAATTACAATATAAAGATTATCGTTATATTGATTATAAAACTTTTTGGGCATCTAATAAAGATGAAGTACAAAAACAAAGTAAAAAAGAAATTGTATAATGCTATCGTTTACATTAATTATTTTAAAAGATCCTGAATTATTAACGTCAATAAATGATTATACTTCTCAAAAAATTACTTGGTCAGCTGTTAGCAAGATTAAAGATTACAAAACATCTTGGTTTTCTAAAAATGTTCATACTGATAAAGAAATTGATATAGAAACTACAAGAGCTTTCCCACCAAAATATTGTTCTTGGGAAGAACTAGAAGATACATTAAACAATTTAGAATCTTCTCACGCATTAATTGTTAAAGAAGGAAATATTTTTGATGTTGATTTATTTCCAGATTTTATATTCAATACTATTGGTGTTGATGATACAATGAATTATTCTTTAATAGCACACTTGCTAGATAAAAAAGAAAGATACTATAGAGTACATCCGCAAGTGATTTTATTAAATGTAGATCATTGGAAAAAAGTTGGCTCACCGACTTTTGCTAGAGCTAAAAATGTTACCCTTCAAAACACAGAAAGATCAGATGAAAACTTTCACGATGATTATACACCATTATGGGTAAAAAAAGGCGAAGGAAAAACAACATACACAGATACTACAGGACAAGGCTCACAAGTTATTAGTGCTTTGCTAGAGAATGATTATAAAATTAGACCTTTTCAAGAAAAAGAAAGAAATTTAAAACGTTGTTGTTACGATAGTGAAAAAGATCAGATATCAAGGGTTTTTCATTATTTAGGTAATCCTGCTAGAATGTCATCTGACGTTGTTTATATAAATCAAACATCAGCAAGACCAAAACAATTTGAAAACAATAATGATTTAATAGTTAGTGTAGCATCTCCTTTAAATTTATTATCTCGTATAAAAGACAACTATAAAAATATTAATAACGTTATTTTTTACGATATATCTTCACCAGCATTAATTTGGACAGAATTATTTTTTAAGTATATAAAAAAATACAATTATGAGTTAGAGCCATTATATAGATTCTTTGTAGAGTGTGGTGGAGAAAAATTTGTATTTGATGATGTTATAAAAAATAAATCTTTCAAAACTAATGTTAGCCAATATTCAGATATAGTAGAACATTTATCTAATTGTGAAATTTTATATAGATTTGGAGATATAACTAGGCCATCTATTTTTAGTAAACAAAATCTTAAAAATTCAAAAAATGTAGGAGTTAATTTTACAAATGTTTGGGATTATCAAAGAAATATTTTACGTAAAGATGACTTTGAATGGTTTGAAGATGAGTATGTGCCAATGATTAAAAAAGAACGTAACTTTGAATATCTACTTTAAACAACAGGGCTCATTGACCCTTTAAATCTTTCCATATTTTCTTTAAGAAATTCTTGTATATCTTTATTGTCTTCCCAACTAAGATCGTATGCTTCACCTATACTAATACTTCCACGCATATACCAACAGATCTCAATTATTCCTTTTCTAATATCTTTTTGTTCTGTTGCTAATTGTGAAAAGTACTCACCTATCTCAGACGGCGAGTGTGTTATTAAGTACTGACGAAAAAATCCGATGGATCCAACCTTACTGTAGATTCAAATTCACTACCTGTTTCTTTACATTTAAATTTCTTTATAACAGTTGTAGATTCTTTGTTTAGTGATTCTATCATATTGTCAACTTTATTATGATCAGCACTTTCAATACTATTCATAAATTCTCTAATTTGTTTTTTGTCTGAAACAACAACACCTTCTGGAGTTGAAATTTTATCTATGGATTCAATTAATACATCCATATTAGTATCAGCTAATTGTGTAAAAAGAGTTGTAAATTGTTTAGCAGATTCACTATTAATATCAGTTACATTTCTCAATGCTTTAGATTGGTCGTATGCCATCAAATTTAATCTTGTTTGTATTGTATAGCTAAATGGTTTAACATATACAGTACATCCATTTTTTAAAACTACTGAAGAACTTTCAGGTAATGGTTTAACATCTTCAATTATTGATTCTAAATTTATATCGTACTCATCTTCTTTACCAGAATGTGGAGACTTTAATTTAGTTTGAAGAGTAGAACCGTGTGTAGCCATACGTATAGCTATTAAAAGTATATCAACATCACACACTGGTAAATTTCTTACATCCATTATATCTGGTGCACAACTTTTAATTACTTTCATAACAGCATCGCCATTTAGCAACGCATCTGGGTTTCTCATTATAAGCTCATCTTTGGCCGTCATAGCATATACAGGTATTTCTCCATTTGCGGCTTTTTCGCCTATATCATTAAATCTACCACCTGATGGTAAGTTTACATATAGTTTTGGAGCTCTATAAAATTTCTTTAACGGGTTCTGATCTTTGTTCTGTACGGTTTCTTCAGTTGTCATTATTATTATTCCTATCTTTATATACGCACTTTTTATTACTAATAAATATCTTTATAAGAATACTTATAGGAGTAATTAACATAGTACTTTATTATTTAGCAGAGATAAAATGGCAGAACGAATTACAATAGAATTTGGTGGTGAAAGGATAGAAATACCTGAGTTCGCAATGGACTCATCGGTAAAAGCTCTCCACAAAGCTTTAAACCAACAGGGAATTAAAACTTCTAAAACAGCCACTGACACAAAAAAAGCTATAGAAAATTTAGTAAAGCAGTTAGTTGGAGTTAATGCTAAATTAAACCAAAAAACTCAATTAGCTACAGAGAAAGCAACATTAAAAGCAGTACAAGATGTAGGAAGAATAATTACAGATACTAATAAAAGTACTATTGGTGTTTCAAATAACATAATTTCTAGTTACAAAGGTACTATTGCCGCACTTACTAAAATTAGAGAAGCTATTAAATCTCAACAAATGAGTCCTGAAGTTATAGTTAATCAAGATGGTGTTGCTCCTAAACAAGACGCTACCCAAAAGAAATCTATTAAAACACTTATTCAAGAATTTGTTGGAAAAAAAAGTACTAAACAAGAAGGCGTTGTTCCTCAATTAGGTAAAGACGATAATGATCAAAAGAAACCTCTTGAGTGGCCTGAGTTCGCTATGGACGATACGGTCAAGGATTTGATCAACGTAACCAAAGGTATAGGTGTACAGGCAACAAAAGACGCTGTAGCCTCAAAGGACTCTCTTGAATCATTAATGAAAGATTTTATTAATAAAGGTTCCAAGGCTACATCCAAGAAAGAAGTAGATGCACAAAAACAAACTACAGATGCAGTTAAAAGAGTAAAAGACGCAATCCAAACATCTACTAAATCACAAAAAGGTTTATTAAGTAAACTTGGCGGAGGTACGGGAAGTATACTTGGCGGAGTTGTTTCTAAATTTGGTAAGTTTGGTAAAATGCTTAATCCGGTTACAGCTGGGTTACTTGGTATGTTTAATGCTGTTAAGTATGTTACCCAATTTTTATTAAAATTAGGAAGACTTGAAAACTCAGTATTTAGACGAGGGTTTATGGATGACCTAAGTGATGGTCCAGGTGGAGTGGCTGATGGTATTGCAGTATTAAGTGCCAGAGCCTTAGATGCTTCTTTAAGTATAGATGAATTTATAGAATTAACAAGTCAGTTTGCAACAGCGGTAGGTGAGTTTGGTACAGAAACAATTAGTAAAGCAATAACAAATACACAAGACTTATTAAAATCACAAGGCTATTTAGGTTTAAGTAATTCAGAGATGGCATACGCAGTTGGTGAAATGGCAGAACAATTCAGAGCACTTGGTATAGATGTAAGAGATAATGACAAGTTTCTTGCTAACCACACAGTATCAGTTTTAAGAACTACTCAAGCATTTACAAAAATGACTAACGTATCAAATGATGTTATTAGAGGATTGGTAATGCAGGCAACGGCAATGGAAGCATTTCGAAATGCTATGCATATGATACCTAAGGCACAAAGAGCGGCACAAACTCAAGCGGCACAGGTTGCCTTTGCAGGATTGGCTTCTTTTGGAGAAGACGTTGGATCACAACTTACTACTGCATTAAGTGAAGCAATTGGACGAGGTGGTCTTCAGTTTACTGACTTTGGTCAACAAATGGCTGGAGTGTCTCCGGTGTTGTTTGGAGCATTACAAGAGTTGGCTACTGCGGCCGGTGGTGGTTCAACCGGTGATACAGTTGAAGCCTTAGATAAATTTAGAACAGGTGTTATAGAAGTTAGTGATAGTCAAAGACAGTTCTTAAGAGCTTTAGAGATCAGTGGTGACCCAATGGCCAAGTTCACACTTAAGATGATCAATTATGCTGATACTATTGATGACGCCACTTTTGCAGAAATGAAAAGAATGGAAGAATTAAAAAAATCAGGCGGATTAGGTGTAGCTCAAAGACAATTAGAATTAGCTATTATGAAAATCAAAACAGCATTTTCAAAATTAATGATAGCATTCTTAACTGAAGATACAGTTAAAGCTTTTGGAAAAGGAATTGAAAAAGTAGTAAGCGGATTAGAAGGCTTTGCAAGATTTTTAAAAGAAAATGCATTTGATATGATAAACTCATTTGTTAACGCAGTTTCAAGAGCTGTTAGATTTATCTATAATTTATTTTCAGGAGGTGGCGATGCTATGGGTCAAGTAGTTGGAACAGCTCAAAAAGCCATATCAACTACAGCGGCTAGAGTTACAGCAGAATATCTTTGGGGTGGTTGGAATTCAGATGATTTTAGAAAATTAGATGATCTTGTACCACAACTTAAAACTACAGCAGAAGGTCCAGATAGAGATAAGATAGCTGATGAAATTGCAAATACATTTGGAGTAACGAGAAAGAACAAATGGAGTGTTGCTGAACAAAGACATATACCTACAGAATCAACAGAAGATCTAATTAAAAGAATTCAAGAAAAGAAAGCCGCTCGTAAATTTGGATACCAAGGAGATTGGTCTTACAATCCTGGATATACTGGAGAATTTAAAAAATCCGAAGATGGAAATATGTTAGGAGCTCAGCCAAACAGAAATATTAAAATTCTGCCAATGTATGGTAATTTAGAAGATTATGCTGATGCTAATATGGATCCAAGATTAAAAGCCGCAATTGAACAGAATAAAAATTTAAAAATTATCATAGCAAACCAAGAAAAACAACTAGATTTAGAAGATGGCACTAAAGCGGCCACAGAAGGAGTTAAATCTTCAGTTAAGCAGTTGGAAAGCTCTTTAGAGTTCCAAAATGAGATGCCATAAGGTTAATATTGAAATATATTCATTTTTTATCCAATAATAATAGTTCTTGACAACATCATTAAAACAATATAAAATAAATACTATTACATATATGGAAAACAAATTTTATGAGCTGGCGTAAATATTTCAAAGATTATAGCACTGAACTAGGTACAAAGTCTCCTATGGGGTCTACAACGCCTGGTACTGGCGGTGCTTCACATAATCGTTATAACACTTGGTTGCCTGAAGTTTATGCAGGTCAGCCTAACAGACAAGAACGTTATTATCAATATGATATGATGGATTTAGATACTGAAATTAATTCAGCATTAGATACTATTGCAGAATTTTGTAGTCAGAACGATGAAAAAACTAAATCACCTTTTAATATTCATTACAAAGAAGAACCAACAGATACAGAAACGCAATTATTAACTACAGCATTACAACAATGGACTAAAATTAATGAGTGGAATAAAAGATGTTTCAAAATGGTTCGTAATACTATAAAGTATGGTGATCAAGTATTTGTTAGAGATCCGCAAACATATAAATGGTTCTGGGTTGATCCAGGCTTTATTGATAGAATTGTTGTTAATGAAGGTAAAGGTAAAAAGCCAGAAGCTTACTTTATTAAAAACTTAGATCTTAATATTAAAAATTTAAATTTAACATCAGACTCGTATTCAAAATTTCATACAGCAGGAACAGGCTTTGCAACTACAATGCCAATGCAATTTGGTAATGTAGGAGGTTCAAGAGGTATGCATCAACCACGTGGTTCACAGTCAGGTGGTTTAATGGGTGGTTATGGATCAAGATTTCAAAGAGATGCAACTATACATCCTATTGATGCATCACACGTTATACATTTAAGTATGACAGAAGGTATGGATAGATTTTGGCCTTTTGGTTTATCAATATTAGAACCAATTTTTAAAACATACAAACAAAAAGAATTATTAGAAGATGCAATTATCATTTACAGAGTTCAAAGAGCACCTGAAAGAAGAGTATTTTATATTGACGTAGGAAATATGCCAACATCAAAAGCTATGGGCTTTATTGAAAGAGTTAAAAACGAAATACACCAAAGAAGAATTCCAAACCAAACAGGTGGTGGACAAAATATAATGGACGCAACATACAATCCATTATCAATGATAGAAGATTACTTCTTTGCTCAAACGGCAGAGGGTAGAGGTTCTAAAGTTGAAACATTACCAGGTGGAACACAATTAGGTGAAATAGATGACTTAAGATATTTTAATGATAAACTAATGAAAGGCTTAAGAGTGCCAAGTAGTTATATGCCAAGTTCACCAAATGATCCACAAACAGCATTTACAGATGGTAGAGTTGGTACAGCATACATACAAGAATTTAGATTTACAAAATTCTGTAAAAGAATACAGAGCTTTATGCAACCAGGTTTAGATAGAGAATTTAAAATGTTCTTAAAGCATAGAGGTATTGAAATTGATTCAGGACAATTTGAATTACAATTTAATGAACCACAGAATTTTGGAAAATACAGACAAATAGAATTAGATACACAATTAGTTAATATATTCTCACAAATACAACAAGTTCCACATATTAGTAAACGTTTTGCAATGAAACGTTTCTTAAAATTAAGTGAAGAAGAAGTACACGATAACCAGAGACTATGGGCAGAAGAAAATAAAAGTATGATGCCTGCAGATGTCGGCCCAACACAAGATGGGTTAGGTTCAGTAGGTGCTTCTCCAATTCCATCTAATTTTGGTGCAGGTGCTGATGCTCCTGAACCTGATGATAATACTGGTGATAAATCTCCTATACCAGGTGATCAAAGTAAAGCACCGGAAGGCGGCGAAGGTGGAGAAGGTGGAACTGCCTAATTTATGGCAAGTTCAAAGAAACCGTATTTAAAAGTACGACTTGTTCCTGAAGATTCTAAAATGAAAGATCACGCATTTTATTATTATGCGATGAAACCTACCAAAGGTGAAAAGAGAACACAAAAGTTAAGAGTAAGAAAATACGATCCAATTACTCGTAAGCATATTTGGTGGGTGGAAAAGAAACTTCCACCCCATTCCAAATAACTTTATATAATTAATATAATCGCGATACCAACTATTAATCCTTTAAGAAAAGATATCCAACATAATGCGTACCAAGAGATACCCATTTCTTCCATAACTTTTTCACATAAGTTTTTATGCCATTTAAAAAATCTTTTCATACAAATATTTAAATTAATTGGAAACAGAGTTTAGTGTATAGTTAAATTTTCTGTGCTAACATATACGTCGCCATTAATTCTTTCTACAAGATATTTTGCAACTGTTTTTAATTTCTTTAATTCATTCTTATCAAATGTTGATAATTTCTTTTTGTTTTCTATGATTACTATATAATTGTTTATTGCATCAAGCTCGTGTTGAAATAATTCCGAGACACTAACAATTTGATCTTTCATATATGAAGTTATTTACTAAATAAGTTTAATATGAGATACAACGAACTTAAAGAAGCATATTTTCCTGGTGAAGATGACTACCATAGAGCAGAGATTGGTAGTGCAAGAAAAACACGATTAACTCTAAGACACTTAAACAAGTTAAGAAAAGTAAGAGAGATTAGACGACAAGACCAAGATGAAAATGCTGAATTTGTAGCTACAATGTACGGCCAACCGCCGGCTATGTAAGGTTAAAGATCTTTATTATAATACGTTTTTTGACCTTCAAAGTAAAAAATCGTCTTTTTTAGCCTCAAAACCCCGCGATCTGCACAAAAACTCGTAAATAAAAGATATAACTATTATTATAGTCGCGAATATACTATACAAGGAGATATCGATATGTCACAAATGAGTTCAAAACTAGAACAAGTCCTTGAATACTTGGTTAACGGCGAACAAGACAAAGCAGAAACTTTACTGCACGATGTCATCGTTGAAAAAGCAAGAGGAATTCACGAGGAGCTTGTTAATGCACAGGACGAAACAGTAGCTGAAGAAACTAAAGATGAAGCAACTGAATCGACTGACAAAACAGACGAATCAACAGAAGTAAAAGAAGAATCTAAAGAAGACGCTAAAACTGAAGCTAAAGAAGAAGCTACTACTGAAGCAAAAGAAGAAGACGCTAAAGAAGAAGCTAAAACTGAAGCTAAAGAAGAAGCTAAAACTGAAGAATCTAAAGAAGATACTAAAGAAGCTATAGGTTCTGAAACAGGTGATGCTGAATTAGATCTTAAAAATGAGCTAAAAGCAAAAGCTGAATCAGATGCTGAAGAAATTGACTACGAAGAAACTAACGAAGACGATGAAGATGAAGACGGCACAGCCGACGATCACGATCACGAAGAAGTTGAAGACAGAGTAGACGATTTAGAATCAGCACTAGAAGACCTTAAAGCTAAATTCGATGATATTATGAACGGTGAAGGCGGAGACGAAGGCGAAGAAGAAGCTGATGTTGAAGTACCTGCAGAAATCGACGCTGAAGAGTCAACAGAAGAAGTTACTACTCCAGTTGTTGAAGCAGATCTTAAAGCTGTAAAAGTAGACAATACAGACGGTTCAGAAAAATCAAAATCACCAGTAGCGTCAGCTAATATGAAAGATATGGGAGCGGCACCAAGTGTTTCTTCTTCATCTGATGAAAAAGGCGCTTCTACACCAGCATCAACATCAATGGGTGCTAGTAACGAAGGTGATATGAAAGCAGTAAAGGCTGACAGCAAAGATGGATCAGATTCATCTGCGAAGTCACCGGTAGCGAGCAAGTAATTGTTTGCTAGATAAGGAGATAGATTTATGGTTCAATTGATTACAGAAGCTTTGACATTTGATCAAGCACAAATCGAAGTATTGCACGAAGGTAAAGATGGTGCAAAAAAAGATCTTCATATGAAGGGTGTTTTCATTCAAGGTGGAGTAAAAAACCAGAATCAAAGAGTTTATCCTATTAATGAAATCTCTAATGCGGTAGCTAATATCAAAGAGAGATTAAATTCAGGATATAGTGTATTAGGTGAAGCGGATCACCCGGAAAACTTAACAGTAAACTTAGACAGAGTAAGTCATATGATTACTGATATGTGGATGGATGGTCCAAATGGCCTAGGTAAACTTAAAATAATGCCAACACCAATGGGTAAGATTATTACTACTTTATCTGAAAGTGGTGTTAAATTAGGAGTTAGTTCAAGAGGATCGGGTAACGTTAACGAAAGTGGTGAAGTTCAAGGTTTTGAAATCATTACAGTAGATATAGTTGCTCAACCATCGGCTCCGGATGCATATCCAAAAGCGATTTATGAAGGCTTATGGAATATGCGTGGTGGTCAAAAACTTTATGGTTTAGGACGTGCGGCTATGTACGATTCTAGAGCACAAAAACATTTGGCTGATTCTATAACAAGACTAATAGAAGAGCTAAACAAGAAGTAAGGAGAATCAGATGGCAGATATTATGGAAATCTTTGGTACAGACGGTTTGTCTGAAGATATCAAATCAAAAGTCCAAGAAGCTTGGGAGAATAAGCTGTCTGAGGCTCGTGAGGACATCTCGGCAGAATTAAGAGAAGAATTTGCTCAACGTTATTCGAATGATAAAGCTAACATAGTGGAAGCTATGGATAAAATGATAGGCGAAGTAATGAAAAAAGAAGTTTCAGAATTTGCTGAAGACAAAGCTAAAGTTGTTGCTGAAAGAGTAGCACTTAAAAATAGCGTAGCTAAACATTCAAAAATGTTAGAAAAATTCGTTTCAGACGTTCTTGTAAAAGAAGTAAAAGAGTTACAAGGCGATAGAGATGCACTTAAAGGTCAATTTGCGAACTTAGAAGAGTTCGTAGTCAGACAACTCTCCAACGAGTTAACTGAATTTAGCCAAGACAAAAAAGATGTTGTAGAAACAAAAGTTAAATTAGTTTCTGAAGGTAAGAAAATTATCGAAGATACTAAAGCGGCTTTCGTAAAAAGAGCATCGGATATTGTTGAAAAAACAGTTAGTTCAACACTTAAAAATGAAATGAAAACACTTAAAGACGATATCAAAGTTGCTAAAGAAAACGACTTTGGAAGAAAAGTGTTTGAATCATTTGCAGGTGAATATATGAGTTCATACCTTTCAGAAGGTGGTGAAATTCGTAAGTTGCAGTCACAACTTACAAATGAGAAAGAAGTTTCAGCGAAAGCAGAAGCGGCCCTTTCAACAAAAAAAGACGAAGTTAAAGCAATGGAGACTAAGGTTAAAATAGCCGAAGACAAAGTTTCAAGAGAGAAAACTCTCAACGAACTAGTTGGTCCATTAGCTAAAGACAAGCGTCAAGTAATGACTGAGCTATTAGAATCAGTTCAAACTGTTAATTTAAAAAAGCAATTTGAAAAATATCTACCAGCTGTGTTAAACGAAACAGCGGCACCAGTAGCAGATGATGGTAAAATTATTATCACAGAGCATACAGGTGATAGGGAAACTGAGCAAGGCTCAGACAATACAAACAACGATATCGTTAATATTAAACGACTAGCAGGGTTAAGGAGTTAAACAATGTCAGAAAACAAAATGATAACTGAAAATTGGGATAACACTAAAAAAGCCTTGATGGAAGGTCTACAAGGCCAAAAGAAAGACACTATGTCTGCTGTGTTGGAAAATACACAGAAATATTTGGCAGAGGCCGCTTCAGCAGGTGCTACAGGTGCCGGCAATGTTGCCGCACTTAACAAAGTGGTATTACCAGTAATTCGTAGGGTTATGCCTACTGTGATCGCAAACGAAATCATCGGTGTACAACCAATGACAGGTCCAGTTGGACAAATCCACACATTAAGAGTAAGATATGCAGAGTCAGATCAAGGTGTAACAGCCGGATCAGAAGCATTATCTCCATTCCAAATAGCAAGAGGTTATTCGGGTGAAGAAGGTGCGACTACTGATACAGGTGCATCTACAAGTTCTTTAGAAGGAACAGGTGGTAACAAACTATCTATCCAAATTCTAAAACAAACAGTAGAAGCAAAAACAAGAAAACTTTCAGCAAGATGGACATTCGAATCGTCACAAGACGCTAACGCGATGCACGGTTTAGATGTTGAAGCGGAAATTATGGCCGCTCTTGCACAAGAAATAACAGCAGAGATTGATCAAGAAGTTTTATACTCTCTAGAATCTTTAGCGGCAACTGGTGGTACATACGATCAGTCAGCGGCTACAGGTACAGCGACTTTCGTGGGTGATGAACACGCGGCATTCGCCACTATGATTAATAGAGAAGCTAATAGAATTGCTCAAAGAACAAGAAGAGGCGCAGGTAACTGGGTTGTATTATCTCCAGTAGCTTTAACTGTTCTTCAATCAGCGACAACTTCAGCGTTCGCAAGAACAACTGAAGGTACTTTTGAAGCTCCAACTAATACTAAAATGGTTGGTACTTTGAACGGTGCGATGAGAGTATACGTTAATTCATATGCTCCAGATTCAACACCAGCACTAGTTGGTTACAAAGGTCCAGGTGAAGTGGATGCGGCGGCGTTTTATTGTCCGTACATTCCATTAATGTCTTCTGGCGTTGTAATTGATCCAACTACGTTCGAACCAGTAGTAAGCTTTATGTCTAGATACGGTTACGTACAATTAGACAATACTGCTTCATCTCTTGGTAACGCAGGTGATTACTTGTCGAAAATTGCTATTACGCACGGTAACTTATCGTTCCTATAAACCGATATTTTATTGTTCCGTAAGAACAACATTTCTAAAAACGCCCGGTTTTATGCCGGGCGTTTTGCATTACAGCAAATCATAACTAAACAATCCTTTTAAACAAAACGGCTAAATATTTGTAGGAGAACAGAGAAATATGGCGGCCAAAACAACAAGACGATCATCAGGAACTATTCATTTTGCACCAGAGGTTACTTTTGCTGGCAATACAGCTACAATTAGCTCAACTGATTTATCAATAGGCGATAGCTTACTAACACTTAATAAAGGTAATTCATCATTACCATCATCAAGTGGTATTGAGTTAGAAGAAGCTGGTAGTATTGTTGCAGGCATAAAATACACAAAATCTGGTACTAAAGGAATTTGGACTTTTACAGGTCAAGGATCAGCAGAAGTTGATTTCCAAAACGTTACAGCTACAAATCTTACTGTTTCTTCAATGACGAATTTAACAGTTACTAATTTAGTTTCAAATAATGTTGATATAGGTGGAGGAGATATAGACAGTACTCCAATTGGTGCAACTTCACATAGCACAGGTAAATTTACAAATTTAACAGCAACAGGAACAGTTAATTTAGGTTCAGGTTCAGTATCAGCAACAACATTCACAGGTGCCTTAACAGGAGATGTTACTGGTAATAGTGCTGGTGTTCATACAGGAAATTTAATTGGTGATGTTTATGCAAGTGATACAACAACAAAAATTTTAGAAGCAGGTACTAATGGTTCTGATGCAACAATACAAGCAACATTAACAGGTAATTCAACAGGAATACATACTGGTAATGTTAGAAAAGGTGATGGCACAGTAATAGTAGATGTTGCGGCTACACCGGCATCATTTACAGGACAAGTTTCAAGTATTGCAAATCATTCTACAACGAATTTAAGTGAAGGCACGAACCTTTACTATACTAACGCAAGAGCAGATGCCAGAATAGCGGCGGCAAGTATTAACGATTTAACAGATGTTAATACAAGTGGTATAAACACAAATAACATTTTACAATGGAACGGAACAGCTTTTGTTCCAACTACAATAGGTTATTCAGTTGCTAATTGGCAAACAGCTACTCATACAACTAACGGTACAATTACTGGTGCGTCATTGGCGGCAGGAGCGGCAAGTGGTTTATCAGATAGTATTACAGTAGTTGGATCAACTAAAGTTAGGGTTGAAGCACAGTCAAGATATAAAATTACTGGTTCAGGTAATTGTGATTTTTATGCTCAATTAAAGAGAACATCTGGAACGCCAGCTGTATTGGCAGAAGAAAAATATTCAGTAACGGCAACTACAGCACAAACAATTAATTCAAACTTTGATATTTTTGAAACTGTTAGTGCAGGTACTCACACTTATGCAATTGAGTTTTTTGCTAGTGCTAATACTATTTCATTAGAAACAAATCCAGCACAAACTAGTGGAACAGCAACAAGTTATATACAATTAACTGAACAAATTGTTAATGCCAGCATTATGCAAAATGTTGTAGAAGATAGTAGTCCGCAATTAGGTGGAGATTTAGATGCACAAAGTACTAGAAAAGTTATAAACTTGGCGGCACCTACAAATCCTAATGATGCGGCAACAAAAACTTATGTTGACTCGCAAATTCTAACAAAAGATACATTAGGTGAATTAACTGATGTAACAATATCAGGTGCAAGTAACGGACAAGTTTTAAAATATAATGGTAGTGCTTGGGTTAATGGAACAGATGAAGATAATTTGGCTAACAATAATACAGACAATTTAGCAGAAGGTTCAAGTAACCTTTACTTTACAAATGCAAGAGCAGATGCTCGTATAACCGCAGTAGGTTTTAATAATGTTGTAGAAGATACAACACCACAATTAGGCGGTGCATTAGATGTTAATGGAAAAGATATTACAGGTACAAGTGTTAGTATAACAACTTCAGCAAACGGAGATATTAACTTAACACCACACGGTACAGGAAAAGTTAATATAACTGGTGACTTAAATGTAGATGGAGATACAACTACAATAGATGTACAAACTTTAGAAGTTGAAGATCCGATTATTATTTTAAACAAACACGAGTCACAACCAACAACCAATAGTACAGATACAGGCCTTATAGCACAAAGAGGATCAACTGAAAACAATGCGGCTTGGTTCTGGGATGAAACTACTGATAGATGGATAGCGGCAACTACAACAAGTGATGGTTCAGCTACAAACATTACAGTTACAGCGAACGCAAATATGCAGGCCGGCACAGCATACTTAACAGCAACAGAGGCTCAATATGCTGACTTGGCAGAGCTTTATACATCAGATAGTGAATATCCTGCAGGTACAATTGTTGTACACGGTGGCGATAAAGAAGTAACACAATCAACTACTAAAATGGATCACAGAGTTGCAGGAGTTGTATCAAGCAAACCAGCTTACTTAATGAACAGTGAAGAAAAAGGAACAGCTATACCAGTTGCATTAAGAGGTAAAGTTCCTGTAAGTATAATAGGTCCAGTAGCAAAAGGTGATTTAATTGTAACTAGTGATACTCCAGGTGTTGGTGAAGCACACCCAGGTGTAACTAATTGCGTATTTGTAATTGGTAAAGCACTTGAAGATGATGATACTGAAAACCTAGTAAGATTAATCAACGTACTTGTTTAATCGTATTTTCTTTTTAATTCTTTTATTATATTTTCGTTAAAATCTTTATATACATCAGCCCATTTTTTAAAGTCTTTTAACATTTCTTGTACGTGATAATAGCTTATAGGATATGTAAAAAATGGATAGTTTGCTTTAATATCTTGGTATCTTTGTTCAAGTTTTTGTAAACTAATAATGTCGTATTCAATATCAAGTCTTAATTGTGGAAAAAAATGTTCTTGTAAAAATATATCATATACAAATCTATGGCTTGAATTTTTTAAATCAAAGTTAATACGACATTCTGCTATTTCAAAATACAAAGCTCTTACTGGGTTTATTCCAGATCTATATTTAGATAATATACTAGGAAATTTATATCGTTGATCTAAAGTTCTTAAGTTACTAGTTATTGTGTAGTACACATCTTCTATATCATATCTTAATTGTAAATCAGTATCGGTAGTATGTTGATGATAAAAGTTATACGATTCAACTAATATTTTATGTAAAGCTCTTTTTTCTTCTTTAGGAACGCCATCCATATATTCATAAAAATCTTTTTTTGTAATTCCATAGTCAGACAAATAGTTTGCAAGATTTTTATTAACAGATCTTTTCTTTTTAAAGTGTTTTAAATCACTTATTAGCCGTGCTTGATGTATATGATAAATTTGCCCCATAATGCAATATTTACGGCATTAGGTCGAAAGGTTACAAAGCTTTTTAATCTTGGCTATGTTTTTCTTGCTGTTTAGTGTAATTTTAGCGCCGCTGTGTAGGGGTTTAGGCCATTTGCCTATGTCTACCCACGCATAACCAGAACTTTCGTCATTTAATGTAGGAATGAATTCTTTTGGAGTAATAATAACGTATGTATAATATATAAATCCGTTATCAGGTGATTTATATGTATCAAGCGGATTTAGTTTTTCCATTGCTGGAACAAAACCAATTTCTTCTGTTAGTTCTCTACGTAAAGCGTCAATAGATTGCTCACCTTTTTCTATTTTGCCACCCCAGAAACTCCAGGTGTTTGGATACGATACTCTTTTACTTCTTAAATTTAGAAGCATTCTTTTTGTATTCTTTGCTACGAATGTCGTTCCTACTGCTTTATACATAATAATTTCTCTTTTATTTTTCTTATATTATAAGAGAATTACGGTTATGGTGCAAGTTCTAATTTCCAGTATCCATTTTTATATTGTCCTTGGAAACTGTCAATCCATTCAGTACCTGTCCATCTATATTGTGATCCTGTATTAGTATTTGTTGCGTATTTTACATCTAATTCTGCAGATGCATCAAAGCTAATTGTCCATTTTCCAGTACTACCATCATATTGTATAATATCATTTTCACTTGCTTCAAATGTTGATCCCCAAGCTACTGTTCCTTTTGGAATAGGATTAACTAACAAATATCTTTGTCCATTTGAAACTACTGGTAAAGTACCATTAGCTGTTGGTAATGGAAATGCTGTTTCTGGATCAATAATTTTATCAACTGCCGCTTCAGTATTATTTGGTAATGTTGCAGGATCAAGTGTAAAAACTAGTTTGTTAGCATCTGTTGGATGAAATGCTAAAGTACCATATATGTCTTCTGACGAATCTGTAGGTTCACCTGATTGTCTTAAAACTAATTTTGAAATTCCCCCTTGCAACTCTCCGTAAATTTCTAAAAATTCTTTCCAACTTTCATTATCATTTTTACCATATGCACCTAATAAACTAATTTGATTACCAACAACACTTATCTGTGCGTTTTCAGGAGTAACAACATTTGTTCTAATTTGACCTGGAAAGTTTTCAAAGAAATTAATAAATCTTGGATCGTAATCTAAATCATCTATTGAATCTGTGTTGTTTACTCTAGCAATAATCTGTTTAATAATAGATTGTTTTTTAACTTTAGCTGGTGGGTTTAACCATATTGGTAAACTAAAAGTTAATGTAGCTACATCTAATTGTGTATCAGTTCCTTGCGGTACTGCTTTAGAACTCCATACGATATCAATTAATTCTACGTTTGTTATATTAGTCCAATCTAAAGGATTATCATTTGCTTGTATTTCAATTGCTGGATTAAACAATACTAATATTTGTTCCATAATTTGTAATTTTTGATCTGTGTTTGAACACCAAAGATCAACTGACATATTTAAATTATATGGAACTGGCATAAATCTTTCTACGGTATATGTATTACCAATTTCTGCTGTATAACTAGTTGATGAAGTATCATATTTTCTTTCCGCAACTTGTACCTTATCAACCAATCTTGGTTCTTGTAATCTGTCTCTTGCTATTTGTAAGTTAGTAATATAAGCACTCATAAATGGACAAGAATTCATTACGTTTTCTGAATTATGTCTTAATATGTGAGCTACCATTCTACTCATATCAGCATATCTTACTGGAACTCTTATATAAGAATTACTATCGCTATTATTTTTCTTTCCAGTCTTAATAGAGAAATCATCAAACAATCTAATAAATTGTAAAATGTATCTTCTTACTTGTTGATCATACCAATATTGCATCTCTTATCCTTTAATCTGTTTTAGGTTTTACAACCTTACTTAGATATTCTCTTTCCTTGTTGCCAGAACCAAGTCCTGTTGCATCATTATTAATAAATGAATCAAGTTGTTGGTTACTTGATACGTAAGTACCTCTAAAGTCATCACTAACTTTAATATATCTATTTCCTTCTTTTCTAAATAATCTATTAGGTGCATAATCAACACGTAATACATATTGTCCTTCTGTAATTGATGGAGGAAATGATGTACCAGTATGTGATATTGTTAATCCTAATCCTGGTTTTCCACTTTGTGATTTTGGATTAATTTTATGTGTATCTTTTTGATTCACATATAAATGACCTACATCTGACCCTTTAGTTGGAACGTTTCTTGTAGCTTCGTTAACGACAGCATCATTAATATTAATGTCTTCTTGATAAGTTGACATAATATTTTTAAGATCGCCTTCTTCTTTACCACTACCAAGGATATCTCTAAACTCTTGTGCGTCTTGCATAGCAACTGCCTTACATCTCCAGATATGTGGCCACCAACCTGGATCGTAACCTTCTTGACCTCTTGCGGCGTCTTCAACCACATAAAATTTGTTTATCGCCATATCTTCTTTTGGTGTATAAGAAGATGTTGTTGCACTAGCAGAACTTTTATCTCCAGTAACAACTTCGCCTGTTTGAAAGTCTGCACCTACTGTTACTCTAACAGTTTTTGCATCGTGGTTGTAAGCAATAACGGTGGCAGTTGCTCCTGATGTTCCACCAGTTATTGTCTCGCCTTTGCGAAACTTTTTACTTGGTTGTGCTGTTAATGTCATTGTTGCACAGTCAAGTCTTAAATCGTCACGTTGGTGTGGTAATTCAAATACATCACCTGGCATAATTTTTCTACCAAATCTATCTACCATATCGTTCATATGGAACGTTAGATAGATTGTATCGTTAGTTTGAAATAGGCCAAATTGTGTTAAATCAAAATCTTGATCTTGTACTGAATAGACACCACGTAAATCATATATATCAGGGTCATAATTTCTATCCCTGTTTTCTAAAAATAATAAATCTTGTACGTTAGTTGGACTTACATTAGTATTTGTTGGCTGGTCAGATGATATACTATCTGTTTGTGCGTGAGTGCCTAATAATTTGTGTACAAAAATACCTGTACCACCCATTAAAAAGTGTTCTCGTACAACACGATCAGCAAAGCTATAATCATTGCCTTTATTTGGTTTCCATAAGCTCAGTCTTGGCATAATAAGTCCTTATAAGTCCTTTATCTAGTATTTATTGAATTTAAAATTCTACTAAATAGTTATACAATGGCAAAAGAGCAATCAAAACGACAGGAGCTAATAAACGATATCAAAACCATCTTAGGTGACGGTATGGTTGATGTAGAGCTTGATCCCAAGCACTACGAACAGGGTATTGATTTAGCTGTAGACAAATTTAGATCAAAAAGCTCAAATTCTACTGAAGAAGCATTTATATTCCTAGAATTACAGCTTGATACAAACGAATATACACTATCAGAAGAAGTAATAGAAGTACAACAATTATATCGTAGATCAATTTCTGGCTCAAACAATGCTGTAGATATGGATCCATTTGAATTAGCATATACTAATTTGTATTTTTTACAAGGTGGTAGAATTGGTGGTTTATTAACTTGGGACGCATTTGCACAATATCAAGAAGTTGTTAGAAGATTGTTTGGTGGTCATTTAAATTTTAAATATAATCCTAATAATCATAAGCTTAAATTAATGCGTAGACCAAGAGCAAAAGAAAATGTTTTGGTACAATGTCATATGGAAAAACCTGTTGAAACATTAATAACAGATAGATATTGCAGACCTTGGATAAGAGATTATGCACTTGCACAATGTAAAATGATGTTAGGTGAAGCAAGAAGCAAATATGCTAGTTTACCAGGTGCCCAAGGATCAGTATCATTAAATGGTGATGCTCTTAAAAATGAAGCACAAGCATCAATGGAAAAACTTGAAAGAGATATTGAATTATACGGCTCAGGCGAAGATCCATTAACATTTATCATTGGATAATTTTAAAAAATTTGTTATAATAAAGAATGAGTATTAATTTTAGAGTACATCTTACGGGTTCAAAAAGCACATCTTTAGATTTCGAAACCTACGGCAATTCATATGTTAAATTATTTGAAGATAGTTTAATTGATGCAATACAAAATAGTTCGTTAAGACATCCATATAAAGTTTATAATTTTTCAGATCAACAAACAGAAATAAAAGAACAAATTAATAAAATTAATACTACTATTGATACAATTAATAATTCACAATCAGATACACTTATTGATAGAAAAATTAATTATAATACCTATGCTGATGATGTAAATTATGTACATACACACTTTGTTGATTCACACGTTTCTGAAATAGATGGTGAAGTATTTGGTGATTTAAATAACCATTTGCACGGTTTAGAAATATTACAAAGTCCAAGGAAAGATAATAATGCAATAGGACAAATTTATTTAGATTTCCATAATAAAAAGTTTTTTGATATGCCAGACTCAGCATTAGAACATTTTACTATATCAAGAAAGTATGGAGAATGTTATGTAAATTATTGCCAAATAGGTAGGCATATTTTTGAAATGTTTAATAACCAAGATGAACACGCACACGACGATCATATTATTCCATTAAACAAAATTAGTGGTAGTGCATATATTTGGTTAGGGCCAAATACAGGCTTTGAAACTTTTAAACAAAAAACAAAACAAATAGAAGAATGGTTTGCAACTAATAATATAGGTGAAAAAATTGGTATGAAATGGGGCGATCCTAAATTAGCAATAGGTTGGTTACCGGTAGGTAAAATGACAACCAATATCAGTTATCAAGATTTAATAGGAATAAATGAAATTAAAAAAGTTGACTATTTAGATAAAACAAGTTAGTATGTAATATGATAGTTGGATTAGTAGGTTTTATAGGTTCAGGAAAAGATACAGTAGCAAAACAATTTGAAAGCAGAGGCTTTACAAGAGATTCATTTGCGGCACCATTAAAAGATGCTGTATCAAGTATATTCAATTGGCCACGTGAAATGCTAGAAGGTGATTCTGATAAAAGTAGAGCATTTAGAGAAATGAGAGATACTTGGTGGTCTAGTAAATTAGAAGATAAACAATTCACACCTAGATGGGCTTTACAATATATTGGCACAGAAATATTAAGAGATCAATTTAATCATAACATATGGCTTCATAGTTTAGAAAATAGATATATGGCTACAGGAAGAAAACAAACAGTTGTTAGTGATTGTAGATTTAAAAATGAAGTTGGCTTAATTAAAACTTTAGGTGGATATGTTGTTAGAGTTAAAAGAGGTAATGAGCCACATTGGTATGAAATGGCTCAAGAAGCGGCTACGGGCGATAAATTCGCACAGCATAGCCTCTATGAAATGGGGGTACATCAAAGTGAGTGGGACTGGGTTAATACTCGAGTCGACTTCACTGTTGATAATAGTAGTTCTATTGAAAATCTTTCTACAAGTGTAGAAAGTATAGTATCCAAAATTAAAAACAAAAATTCTAAATAATTAGAACGACAAATGTTCTGTAGTTTCGATCATCGGTAAACCAGAACTAGATACGTCAGTGATGTCTAATGCATCGTATTCATCTCTAGTAATGTTCCACTCTTCTGTGATAACTAAATCCGAACCAACAACTTCGTATCTGAAGTTAACTCTTCCGTTTTCAGTTGCCCAGTCGGCGTAAGTTTTACCGTATTTGTCTTCGTAATATTTTGAATTTTCACCTGCATCAATTCTACCAGAAAGTAATTCTGTACTTCCAGCTGAACCATCAGTTTTCCAAGATATCATCATAATATTATGCTCCTTTTAATAATTGCAATTATTCAAATGTTAAATGATCAGTTGTTTCAACTACCGGTAATTCATCACCGTTAGCTGAATGGTCAATACCTAGTGCATTATACTCTGCTCTAGTAATGTTCCACTCTTCTGTAATAATAATATCACCACTGCCATTTACGTTAAATTTGTAATTAGTTCTACCATTTGCTTCAGCCCAAGTAATATAACTAGTGTGGTTTGAACCTTCTTCTAACCAGTTTCTTACTGTATCTACTGAACCTGCAGAACCATCAGTTTTCCAAGATATCATCATAGTATTGTTTCCTTAATATATATATTAATTGTATTTATACAGTAATATATATAATTTAAGAATATACTATGATTTAACGTCTATGCCCATAGAACGGGCTTGTCCGCTTACTATTTTGATAGCGGCATCAAGGTTGTGTGCATTTAAATCTTCCATCTTTTCTTTAGCTATTGCTTCTACTTGCACTTTGCTTAATGTTGCAATCCTTGATCTACCAGGAGTTCTAGAACCCTTTTTTAGTTTTAATTGTTCTCTAATTAAAAATGATGTAGGCGGTTGTTTTGTAATAAATGTAAAACTTTTATCTTTATAAACTGTAATTACTACAGGTATAACTTTACCCATTTTATCTTTAGTTTTATCATTAAACTTTTTACAAAAGTCCATTATATTAACACCTTTTTGACCTAGTGCTGGACCTACTGGTGGAGCTGGATTGGCCTTGCCTGCTTCTATCTGTAATTTTAGCATTCCTGCTATTTCTTTTGCCATATAATCCTTTATTGCGATAAAGATAATACGAAGTTTTGTCAGGAATGTCAACTGGTTTTTTATCCAGTTATTAAGCTTTATCAGGTAGTAAGCTACCTTGTTTCCATCCTATTTCTTCTACTGCTTTTATACGACTACAATTGGCACAAATTGTTTTTAAATTGCTCCAGTTAGAGTTTTTTAAATTGCCATCTATATGATATACGTCCATTTGTGCTGGGTGTTTAGATTTAAAACCACACTTCTCACATATAGACTTTTTTCTATAACCAGCTTTTTCCCAAGAGTTTTTAAAACCAGTCTTTAAGCCTAGACCTACTTTAATACATTGGTCGCACTTACTACGATAGTATATTTTCCCTTTTCTTTTATAGTTAAAGGCACTCGGCCTTTGCTTACAATTAGAGCATAGGGGTCTTACGTGCTTTATTTCGCTAGTGTCGTTTATATTATCCATATATTGTATTTAATACCTTTAAAGGCGATATTGAATAGGGTGCTTTTTCCAGAAATACAATAAATATAAGCATTAACATAGGACTAGTTTATATTATTATTATAACATATAAGCAGGGAGGATAAAAGATTATGCCAACATTAGTATCACCAGGTGTATCAGTTTCAGTAACTGATGAATCAATGTATGCTCCAGCTGGCCAAGGTACAGTACCACTAGTAGTAGTTGCGACTGCAGAGAACAAAACAGATCCAAGTACTAGTAGTATAGCAATAGGTACAACTTCGGCGAATGCAGGAAAACCATACCTTGTAACATCACAAAGAGAACTTGTTACAACCTTTGGCGAACCAACGTTTCAATCATTAGCTGGAGTACAGTTAAATGGTGACGAAAGAAACGAATATGGTTTGCTATCAACATATTCATATTTGGGAATCTCTAATCGAGCTTATGTAGTAAGAGCTAACGTGGATTTAGCTGAGCTAGAAGGAACTTCAACAGCTCCTAAATTAGCCCCGGCAAATGGCACATATTGGTTAGACACTACAAACACAGATTGGGGAATTTTCACAGCTAACGCCACTTCGTGGAATAAGCTAACACCAACAGTATTAACAGACACACCAGGAGCAGGTGGAAGTAGAGTACTAGACAACACAGAAAAAGCACCAATAACATCTTATGGTAACAACAACGATTACGTTGTAGTTGCATCGGCATCTCCTGCCAAATTATGGCAGAAGGTTTCAGGAACGTGGGAAGTTGTTGGAGGTTCATCTTGGAAATCGGCAACAAGTGCCAATACATACATTCAAGCTGGAACTGGAACAGCACCAACACCAGCAGTATCAGGTTCATACAGCGATGTATGGTTAAAATCTACAGCAGGCGGACAAGGTGCTAACATAGCCGTTAAATCATATAATACATCAACAGCTAAATGGACTTCATTGTCAGCTAACGTTTATTCAAAAGATGACGCGGCTACATCAACTGAAGGTTCAGCATTAGCACAGAACGATGTTTATGTAAGATTTGATGACTGGACAGATGCTAGTATCTCAGGTGAGTTACAAGATAACTTTACTTCAACAGCGGCAACACTATCTTCAGTAGCATATGGTAAAACAGCTATTGAGACTACAAATGGTGCGGCAACTAAAACTCCGGAAATTGCTTACACTATGAGAATTAGAGGTGCAGGCACAGAAACTTCAGTAACAACTTCAACTTTACACGGAAACGTAAACTTGACTGGTACAACTACGAAAATTAGATTTGGCTTAAATGGTCAAATGATTTCAGTAACAGGTGCCGGCGGTGCAGGTAGCCACGTAACTTTATCAGAAATTGTTTCGGCAATTAACATTAAGAAAAATGATACAGGTAACGTAACTGCAAGTATTGATTACAGAAGTTCTTCTGATCAAAGATTAAAATTAACAAGACCAGGTGGTTATGCAATTTACATCACTAGAGCATTAGATGATTCAGATGCGGCTTCTATTGAAGTAACTTTAGCAAACTTAGGTCTTACAGCAAACTACTCAACAGGTGCTACTGAAATGGCTTACCATTCATTATGGACAGATGCTTCTTATGAAGCTGATAGTTCAGCACCAACAAGTAATCCAGTTGATGGAACTTTATGGTACAAATCATCGCAAGACGCAGACTTATATATTGCTGAAAACGATGGTGGTACAATGAAATGGAAAGCATTTGCTAACAGTAAAGGTAATGCACCAACAGGATCAACTGCATCGGGTGGTTTAAGAGACGTACAAATCGTTTCAGCTGAACCAACAACACAATCAGACGGCACGGCTTTATCAGCAGGCGACATTTGGATTGATTCAGATGAATTAGATGCTTATCCAAAAATGTACTGGTACAATTCAGGTACAAGTAAATGGGTATTATTTGATAATACAGATCAATCAACTTCAGCAGGTGTAGTATTTGCTGACGCAGTAGGTAATCCAGGTGGAGCAGATAATGATGCTCAAGGATGGGGATCAAACTATACAAATTTCCATTCAGACGCACCAGATCCAGCAGTATACCCAGCTGGTTTGATTTTGTTTAATACAAGATTATCAGGTTATAATGTTAAGAAGTATGCAATAAATTATACTTTCAATAACACAAATAACGGTAACGTATGGGTTTCAACATCTGGTTTAAGAACAGATGGTTCTCCATATATGGGAAGAGCGGCACAGAGAAATACAGTAGTAGCTTCAATGCAGGCCGCATTAGCAGGTAATGAAGAAATTAGAGCAGAGTCAAGATTCTTTAACATTGTAGCGGCTCCTGGATATCCAGAGTTGTTAGATGAGATGATTACTCTATCTACAGATAGAAAGCAAACAGCTTTCGTACTTGCTGACTCTCCAATGAGATTAAAACCAAGTGGAACATCAGTTCAAGCTTGGGCAACTAACTCAAACAATGCAGACTCAAATGGTGAAGATGGTTTAACATCAGCTTCTCCTTATGCGGCAGTTTATTACCCATCAGGTTATTCAACTGACTTAACTGGTAGTAACGTAGTAGTTCCGGCATCACATATTGCTTTAAGAACTCTTGCATTTAATGATCAAGTTGCATATCCTTGGTTTGCTCCAGCAGGCTTCACTAGAGGTTTAGTAGGTAACTCAAACTCAGTTGGTTATATTACTAGCGAAGGTGAATTCCAAGCTGTAACATTATCAGAAAGTCAAAGAGATACTATGTACTCTAACAAAGTTAATCCGATTGCGTTTATTCCAAACAGAGGATTAGTTGTATTTGGTCAAAAGACTTTAAGTCCAACTGCTTCTGCTTTAGATAGAATTAACGTATCAAGATTAATGGTGTACTTAAGATACCATTTAGACTTAATTGCTAAACCGTTCTTATTTGAACCAAATGATAGAATTACTAGAGATCAAGTAACAGACACGTTTAACAGATTCTTAGAAGACTTAACGTCAAAAAGAGCGTTATATGACTTCTTAGTAGTTTGTGACGAAACGAATAACACTAGCACTAGAATTGATAAAAATGAATTATGGATTGATATTGCGATTCAACCAATCAAAGCAGTAGAATTCATTTATATTCCATTACGTATCAAAAATACTGGTGAAAGTTTAACAAGTTAATCAGTTTTGGGGGATAGTGAAAGCTATCCCTTTAAACTACCTTTAATAAATTTTTTGCCCCGGCATTAATTTAGTAAAGTTGTAAATATTAAAATATAAGGAGCATTTAAAATGGCAACACTATCAAAATTCGGTGTACCGATAGACGGATCAACAGGACGTGGCGGTATCTTACAACCTAAATTAAAATACAGATTTAGAGTAAGATTCACAGGTTTTGGATCAGTAGGACAATCTCCATTGCAACTTACACAACAAGTGATGAACATAACAAGACCTAAAGTTTCTCACGAGGAAGTACCTATTCACTCATATAACTCAATTTCTTATATGCAAGGTAAACATACTTGGGAAGCTATCACAATTACTTTACGTGATGATATTAATAATAATATTTCAAAACTAGTTGGTGGACAAGTACAGAAACAAATGAACCACTTTGAACAAACTTCTGCTATATCAGGTTCAAGATATAAATTTGGCACTAAGATTGAGATCTTAGATGGTACAAATAATACTGAACTAGAGCAGTGGGATTTAGAGGGTTGTTTCTTGCAAAACGTTGATTATTCAGACGGTGATTATGCAGTATCAGAACCAGTACAAGTTATCTTGAACTTAAAATATGATAATGCTATTCATACAGCACCAGGTGATACAATATTCCCATTCAGTTCTCTATCAGCTTTTAACGGCGATGGAGCATAATCCTTACTAACTTAATAAGGAGACTGAAATGGCGACAGAACAGGATATAGTTTTACATCCAGCTAATCGTGCCGCTCACCTTTATAAAAGCGGCACATCTGACGCACCTAGGCGTGCGGATCAATTCTTAATTGTTTTTAATTTATATCCGACCCAGAATGATGATTTTTTACAATCAAAATTTTCATATATTAAAGATTTCAGAGACAGATTACATTTTTTATGTCATACAGTTGAAGGACCTAAATTTCAAATCCAACAAGATGTAATGAATCAATATAACAGAAAAAGAATCGTTAATAGAAAAATTGATTTTGATCCTGTTAGTATAAGAATGTATGATACAATCGATGGTTTAGGTATGAGATTTATGAAACTATTGTATGAGTTTGAGTTTCAGGGTGCTAGACTTTACAAAGAAAGATCCGGCAGTGAGTTTGGATCAAGTTCGGCAAATAATACTAATTCAGAAGTATCTAATTATCAAGAATCAGTTTTAACTCCCTCAGGAAATTTTCAAAATACTCATAACTTTGGAATGAGAGCACAGCCAGGTAATTATCATAGAATACTTAAAAGTATAGATTTTTATCAAATAGCTGGAAGATTATATAGTAAAGCAAGAATGATACATCCTAGATTATCTAGAATGGATATGGATCAATTTGATTATTCTTCAAGTGCTATTGCAAATATATCAATGGGATTCCAATATGAAAATTTAGTATTTGAAGAAGTAGCTGTAAGAATAGAAGAGTCACAAGAGAACTTAGATGACGTATTCGCAAAAACTACAAATCATTACAAAGATTATGTAAGACCTTGGGAACAACCATTGTTTAAAGATTCACAGTTACCACCAGAAGAAAATAAAAAACGTCCTCCAGCACCTCTTGATAGGACTGCTATTCTTCCTGAAGAAAGACCAAATGTTTATGACAATGTAATCTCTAATACAGATTTAGGAGAATTTTCTGGAATGAACGATGGAACAGGAATAGGACAAATACACGGAGAAGAATTTGCTTTGACAAAATCAGTTACAGATAAATTTGCACTTCCTACTGGAAGTGAATATACTCAAGCACAAGATGGCAGTAACGTTAGAGCTCACTCAAAAGAATTTGATGGTACAACAGAAGGTATGGGTAATAAACAAATACACGCAAATGAATATTCTGTAGATTCAGCTAGTAATTATAGTTCTGAATCGTCAGCTTTAAATACGAAGATAGATGAAAAAGCATCAAGCCAATCTTTATCTTCGTCAGAGATGACAGTAGAAATGAATAAACTAATTGCAAATGGCCCAGCTACTGATACACCAGAATCTAAAAAGGCCTTTAAAGAAAAAGTTGAAGTATTTCAACAAGCAATTAATAATAAAAAAATTGACGAAACAAATAATGCAAAAGGAATTTGGATTTAGGTTATGGCAATAGATAGTACATCAGCAGTAGAAAGTTTAGGAGCAATTAAAACTATTGTAAAGAAGTTTGGTAAGATTACAGCTTCAATGGGTGGTGTAGGAGACATAGATATTTCTCAAAAAGTTTTAAACAACATTGGTGGTAGACCTGAATATATTAATGGTCAAAAGTTTGAGTTGATTAAAGGAATTTTTAAACAACATACTAGCAATGAAAACTTGGCTACGGCTTATGCGTTATTAACTACTGACGCTATGAAAAAATTTAATACAAACTATGAACAATTATTTCAAGAAGTAAACAATGCTGATGGAACTACTGAATTAAGATTTAGCCAATTAGGTGTTGCTTTACTTAATAATTATAGACCTTCAACAAGTCAAATTGGTGTGAAAGTTGTACAAAATACACACCCTTACGTGATACGTAATATTATCGTTTAATAACCCTGGTTAAATAACTGTATGGCACAGTTTCATAGAGGAACATATAAACCGAAAAATCCAACGAAGTATGCAGGAAAGCGACTTCCGATATATAGGTCTGGTTGGGAATTAACATTTATGCGAATGTGTGATAACCACCCTGCTGTTTTAAGTTGGGCAAGTGAACCAGTTAGAATACCATATAGAAATCCTTTTAGTGGAAAATATACAATGTATGTTCCAGACTTTATTATGGTTTATCGAAATAAAAGTGGAAAGAAAATTGGCGAACTTGTTGAAATAAAACCCAAAGCACAAACTTTATTAGAAAAAGCTAAAACAAGAAATGATAAAATGAAGATATTATTAAATAGAGAAAAGTGGAAAGCGGCCGGTGAATGGGCAAAAAGAAAAGGACTTAGATTTAGAATTGTAAACGAAGACTCAATTTATTCAATTAAAAAATAACTTGTTATTGTGGGTAAATTGTGTTATGATATGCTATGAATAAGAAATTAGAAGATACATTTGATCTACCAAGTATGGAAGAAGCTTTAGAAAATGCTAAATCTGAAGAGTCAAAATCTGAAGATAAACAGAAAGTAGAAAAGCCAATTGAAAAAACAGTAGTAGAAGAAATTACAATTAAAAAAGCTTTATCAACAGCAGAAAAAATTGATAGGGCATTACCACAAGTTAAAGATTTAGAAACACACGATGGCGATATGGATGATTATTCAAATGAAGCTATGAAATCATATAAAGAATTAATGGATTTAGGTATGAATTCTGAGGCTAGACACGCCGGTAAAATGTTTGAAGTTGCGGCAACAATGATGAAGAATGCAGTAGAGGCCAAGAATGCTAAAGCTGATAAAAAGCTCAGAATGATTGAATTACAGCTTAAAAAACAACGTGTAGATCAGTGGGATAAACGTGATTCAACCGATGAAGAAGTTATAGAAGGAGAAGGAATAGTGGTTGGAGACCGTAATAAGCTACTAGATCAGCTAATTCAGAAGGTTCAGGAAACCGATGATAATTCCGACAAGGAGGATAAATAATTATATGAAAACATTTACACAATATCTAGCTGAAGCAGTTAAAGAAATTCCAGTAAGAATTAAACTAGCTACAGATTTAACAGACGATATGGTTGAAACTATTGAGGCTGAATTAGCTCGTTATGATGTAGTTAATGTTGCAAAACCAGTTAAAACTATCGTACAAGAACATCCATTAGATTTTGGTACTAAGATTAGAAATGCTGAAGTTGTTATAGTTGACGCTACAGTAAGAATGCCAATATCTCCTGAAACGTTTAGAAGAAATTTATCTGATAAATTAGGCGTACCATATGACTATGTTGTAGTTAAAGGCCCTAATGATCCATTAGAAGCTGAAAACGAAGCTGAAGTTAAAAGACAAGGTAGCACAGGTGAAGACTATGAACCTAAAATGGGCCAAGATTATACAGATGAAGAAAGAGGCGAAGACGGTGAAAAAATTGCTGGTGAAAAGTTTAAAGCAGAATTTTTAAAAACTTTAGCAGACAATAAAGAGAAAAATCCAGACAGATCTCAAGTAGAAGTTGATGGTCCTTTAAGTACTAAAACACCTAAAGTAGAAAAAGATACTAGTCAGCCTAAAGAGGTAGACAAGAAAGCAGTATCTCCATACAAAACTAAAAACAATATATCTTTTCCGAATCACCCAAAGAAAGGATAATTGATTATGGAGCCAGTTATCAAGCCAAATATGCAAAAGTACTCAGTCATAGTTGATGACTTAGGTGACTTTGATTTAGATGATGACAGATCAATTGCTCCATCAATTGAATTTTCTTTAAAACAAGGTGGTATAAAAGATGCAGTTGTTGATCAACACGAGTTTAACAGAGCGGCAGTTGAGGTAAGTACAACAGCAACAGCCGATGAAGTTGAAACAGCTTTACGGATGGATGATTTACACGCAGAGGTACATATTATGGAAGCAAAAGAAATTGAAAACGTAAACACTGGTCCAGGCCATTTTAAACAAGACGATTTTTCTAGTTCAGTTAAGAAGTCTAAAAAGTTTAAATATGTTCCTGCAAGACACGGTGATAACGGTTTAGCAGACGAAGATAAACAAACTGACGGTAAAGCAGTAAATGAAAAAGCTGAAACTTTATTAAAAGAATATAGAAAGTTTGTTAGTGAGTCTAGCAAAACCGAATAATGCGATACAAAGATATAACAGAAAATCCTAGAGCTCCTGGAAGAGCTGAGGCTCAAATTTTTAGAGGTTTGATTCAACAGTTTAAAACTCCTTTAGCACAATCGATTTCAGAATATAATAAAGCTATAGCTTTACCAGATGATACACAAGGACCAGGTATTCCATTGAATATGGTTAGTATTACATCTGATCCTATGTTTAGATCAATGGCTTTGACAATGTTTAGAATGGGTTATTCTAAAGAAGATGCAGGTAAGGTATTACCAAGAAATGAACCAAAAGAACAACTTGCTTTAATAAAAAGATTTAGTGAGAAAGATTGGTTTCAAATACTTACTACAAAAGGCGGTCATAAAAAAATGAATCCAGATGTACAAGCTGGCTATCAGTTTAAGACCCCAGAAAATTTAGCAAAAGAACTTGCTACAGCACCACCAAATGTATTTGGAGAAAATGTTGAAAATATGATTAAAAGTCAATATGATGTTTATAAGTTTTATGCTCTTGTTGATTATTTTGAAATTGTTTTAACAACAATGAATTTAAAAGGTCTTCCTGTTTCCAGAGATCAAATAAAAAAAGCGGCATCAGATTTTGAACGTGATGTTAGAGGCGATGGTGGAAGAGCTCAACAAAATTATAGTTGGGTAGCAAGATAAAAATGATTAGATGTCTGAAAAGTTTAAACAAACACAGCAATTATTAAACACAGTTTCCCCTACACTATGCCTTGCTAAATGGCAACAAGTTACAATACACTTACAAAATGGACATACGCATAGTTGTCACCACCCACAAACACATAAAATACCTTTAGAAGAAATTAAAGAAAATCCATCAGCACTACACAATACAAAGTTTAAAAAAGAACAACGTAAATTAATGCTTGAAGGAAAACGTCCTAGCGAATGTCATTATTGCTGGGCAGTAGAAGATTCAAAAGGAGAACATTATAGTGATAGAATTAAAAAGTCAGCAAATAGAACTTGGGCGGCACCTTACTTTGATGAAGTAAAAAATAATGATTATAATTATGATGTTATACCAAAACAAATAGAAGTAAGCTTTGGTAATGTATGTAATATGAAATGTTTATACTGTGGTCCAGTATTCAGCAGTGATTGGTGGAGTGAAATAAAAAACCACGGAGCATATCCTACAAAAGATAGTTACAATAATTTAGAATGGATAGCTGAAACAGATAGAACTCCGTATTTAAATAGAGAAGTAAATCCTTATGTAGAAGCTTGGTGGAAGTGGTGGCCAACAATAAGAAATGAACTTAAAGTATTAAGAATAACAGGTGGCGAACCTCTGTTAAATCATAATACACAAAAGCTACTAAATGACATTCAGCAGAACCCTGCCCCGAATTTACAACTTGAAATTAACTCTAATTTGGCAATATCAACTAAATTGTTAAAAGACTTTGTAATTCAATTAAAAGTATTAGTACAAGAAAAGAAAATTAAAAGTATTCTTATACATACTAGTTGTGATACACACGGCGAACAAGCAGAATATATACGTGAAGGTTTAATATATAATGAATGGTTAGATAATTGTGAATATGTATTAAAAAATGATATACCAGTACACGTAATGATTACTGCCAATTCTTTGTGTATTGATCGCTTTTATGTATTTTTGCAAGACTTATATTCGTTAAAAGAAGAGTATAAATTAACATACGGAATATCGTTGTTAAACAATCCACCATTTTTAGATGTGCGTAACTTACCAAAAACAGAGTATTGGAACGCAAAATTTAATAGGGTACTTGCTTATGTAAGTGAAAACAAATTTACAAACACTAACGAACTGAACTATATTATTAGGTTAAAGAACTATTATACACAGAGTAAATTTACTGAAGATCAAATAAAGCATAATAAAGAAGACTTGATGAAGTTTGTAAGGGAAATTGACCGAAGACGTAATAAAAATTTTACTAATACATTCACTACTTTTATAAACCATATAAGCTAATACACAAATACACATATAAAAAACACATACAAAACCATTAAATAATACTGAGAGAGATTTGTATGTTTAATATATTAACAACAGATGCCTGGGATAGTGGAAATGGAATGCCAGAATGCCAAAAAAAGATGTATGAGTAAAAAGTGGGAATTATTTTGTAATATTAAAGATACTGAAAATACAGAAATATTTAAACAGGCTAACATATAAGCCAACTTTCATTAAATACGTATATAAATACTATTATGGTACACAAAAGTCTAGACGGCAACCTAACAAAAAAAGCATATAGTAAGTCAAAATATGATGATAAGAAATTATTAGACTTAAAAAAATGTGCTGAAAAAAATTCGGGTTATCTTTATTTTATGGAAAATTTTATGTGGATTCAACATCCTACTAAAGGACGTATGAAGTTTATACCATATGAATACCAAGAAAGATTATTACGAACATATAACGATAATAGATTTGCAATAGCGATGTGTGCCAGACAAACAGGAAAAACAACCTGTGCGGCAGGATTTTTATTATGGTATGCTATGTTTCATCCGGATGTTTTAATTTTAATTGCGGCACACAAATATCAAGGTGCTCAAGATATTATGCAACGTGTTAGATTTGCATACGAAGAGTGTCCAGATTATATTAGAAGTGGAGTAACAAGTTATAATAAAGGGTCGATGGATTTTGATAATGGCTCAAGAATTATGGCACAAACAACTACAGAAACAACTGGTAGGGGTATGTCTTTATCTTTAGTGTATATGGATGAGTTTGCGTTTGTTGAACCACAATCTAAAGCTAGTGAGTTCTGGACTTCCTTATCTCCTACATTATCAACAGGTGGTAAATGTATTATTACATCAACACCAAATAATGATGATGATGTATTTGCAGGTATATGGAGAGGTGCTAATAAAAAAGTTGATGAATACGGACAACCTAAAAGAGATGGTACAGGTATAAATGGTTTTAAAGCTATTGGTGTCCATTGGAGTGAACATCCAGAACGAGATGAAAAATGGGCTAATGATGAACGTGCTAGAATAGGTGAAGAAAGATTTAGACGTGAACACGATTGTGAATTTATAGCATTTGATGAAACACTAATTGATGGATTAAAACTTGTAACGTTAGCAGGTAAAGATCCTTTATATAAAGCAGGACAAGTACGTTGGTATGAAAGACCAAAAAAAGGTTCAACTTATGTTTGTGCTTTAGATCCTAGTTTAGGTACAGGTGGTGATTATTCTGCAATACAAGTTTTTAGTGTTCCAGAATTTAAACAAGTAGCTGAATGGCAACATAATAAAACAACAGTACAAGGACAAGCAAGAACATTATTAAGCATACTACAAGATATTGAGACGCAATTAAAAGAACAAGGAACACCAAATCCAGAAATATATTGGACTATAGAAAATAATACTTTAGGTGAAGCGGCGATTGTTGCAGTAGAAGAAATGGATGAGTCTAGATTCCCTGGATTTTTTATGCACGAACCAAGACGTGCTGGACAACAAAGAAGAGATGTACATAAGCGGAAAGGTTATAATACAACTCATAAAGCAAAACTATCAGCCTGCTCTAGACTTAAAAATTGGATTGAAAATGGTAAGCTACAAATTAATAGTAGAAATTTAATTAGAGAATTAAAAGTGTTTGTTGCAAGAGGAAACTCATATGGAGCTAAACTTGGTGAAAATGATGATTTAGTATCAGCTAGTTTATTGTGTATGAGGCTAGTAGGTTATCTATCAAAATATGACCCTATTTTTGAGAAGAGTTTAGGTGAAAATGATGAATCGGATGGCGGAATATCTGGTCCAATGCCAATGATAATCTAAAACAGGTAAATACTAGTATGGCAGTAAATTATAGCACAGTTGCAGAAAAGATTTTTAGGGTACTTAAAGGTCACGGGTATCAAGTTCAGATGTTTGATGATACTGAAGGTAATGAAATATCTAATCCAGAAGAAGCTAGATTTTTTTATGTGAATCAACCTAACATAATGGTTAATTTGTCGCCAGAAAATGAAGAAGTTAAGATGCATAAAGGACCTGAAAACATTGAAAATATTGAAAAAACCGTACAATCAGTTAAAAACTTGGCTAAAGATAACTTATTAGACTTTGATTTACGTGAATTTGGAAGGGAAATTAAGCCTAAAAATTATGCATTTAGGTTAAATAGTAATACTATGTCAGATGAAAATATTAAAACAGAAAGTTATAGCCAAATGGCTGGAACTGTAAAAACTTCTAATCAAAAACTAGAAGGTGCTAAACTATTAATTAAGCATAGAAAAGCAGTTGACGAAGAAATTCCGGGTGCTAGATCAAGAAACATCAAAGCATTATATATTGAAAATGCTGATGGTGAAAGATTTAAATATCCATTCATACACTTAAACGGTGCTAGAGCAATGACTAGACACGTACAAGCAGGAGGAAATCCGTTTGATGAAGTAGGACAAAGTATTACAAATATTAGTGAAAGATTAAGCAAGATTAGAGAAGTACTAAACATAATTAGACGTTCTCCAGCTATTCAAGAACAAGCATCTTCAGTAGTAACATCATTAAATTACAATCAAGATAGATTAAGAGAAACTATTAAGAAGTTAATGACTGGTGTTGGCTATGAATCATATGTTGAAAGCTATGCAAAAGCTGAAGCAAAAGAATACGATCAAGGTACTTTAGATTCAATGAAAGAAAAATTCACAGTAACTAATATTGAAAACAAAATTACAGACTTGTTACCAATGATACAAGAAATACACGATGAAGAAATTAATGATACTGAATCTTTAAGAAAAAGAGTACAAGCTAAATTAAATGATCCAATTGAACTTCACGAACCATCTGATAATCAAAAAGCAATGAGCACTGGTGTTGCAAAATATACAAGTGTTGAAGGCGAAATAAGACACAGAATAGGTGAGTTAGCTCAATTAGTTAAAGATGATGAAATTTCAGTTTTCTTATCAAGAATACACGACAAAATGTCTGGTATGACAGACGAGCCAATATCAAAAGATGATGTTGTAACTGTCAGAGCAATTTTAGATAAAGTTAAAAAACAAGAACCAGCAGTAGCAAAAGCTGAGTCAACAGACGAAGTAGTTGAAGTAAAAGAAGTTACAGATTTACAAGAATCATTTAATAGAATTTTAGGCATCTTTAATCCAGACGCAGTATCTGATGTTATTAAAGAAGAGCCAGGCGATTATAAAACTGTTATGTCTTACACAGGTAAAGATGCTAAACCACCAATGAGTTATGATGTTTGGTTGAAAAAAGAAAAAGGCATTGAAAGAGGTGCGGCAGGAATTAAAGCAGACCAACATATTAAGTTAGGTAAAGAATATAGAGATCTTAAAAAAGCAGATAAAATGTCTTGGGCTGATGAATCAGTTGCAGAAGATGAATGGACACAGGCAGATTCAGACGCAGAGAGATTTGCTGATATGAATGATTTTGAAGAATATAGAGATGCAGTAATGCAGGCAATTCAAGACGAAACAGGATCTTATGCTGGTAAGTCAGATATAGAAATTGCAAAAGAATTAAGAGCTGAAGCAGATGGAATTGGTTATGCTGACGTAACAGACGGCGATAGACATCCATCAGAATCAGCTTGGTTAGAAAAAATTGCAGATGAATTAGATGGATCAGCTTCAGAAGAAGCAGAAGTTCCAAGTTCAGGTATGGACGCACCAACTGAAACAGACGGTGAAGCAGTAGCGCCAACAGATTTAAGTAAAGTAATATTAAGAATTAAAGATTTAGCAGGTATCAAATAATCAAAAAGGAGAGGTTATGAAATTGCCGAAATTTAAAATGCCAACGATTAAAATGCCAAACATAGGCGAAAACATTAGCAAAGCTACAGATAAAGTTAAAGGTGCTGTATCAGGAGCAACTGACAAAGCCAAAGGTGCTGTATCAGGAGCAACAGGTAAAGTAACAGGTGCTATTAGCGGTGCATCAGACAAAATCAAAAGCTTAAATCCTTTTAAAAAATAATACTTGTTTTTCTAAGAAAGTTTTTATGGGAAAGCGATTAGACGTCAACGACAATACAGCAATTAGTATGCCAATTAGAAATATGGTTGCTATTATTGTTGTTGTATGTATGGGTGTTTGGGCTTACTTTGGTGTAACTGAAAAACTTAACCAACATTCAACTACACTTACGTTGATGGAAAAAGACTTGAACGAGAACACACAGTTTAGAATTAAATATCCACGTGGCGAATTAGGCCAATCACAAAACGATTTAGAACAATTTATGCTTATAGAAGAGCTGTATACACAGATGGAAAGAATGCAAAAACATCTTGATGATATGGCAAACAATAAAATAAACATAGAATTCTTAAAAGAGCAAATGAATAAAGCTCAAGAAAATATTGATAAATTAAAAGACGCTGATAGAAATATGGGATACAATAACGGAGAGATAAAATAATGATAGAAACAGTTGTAGCCTTGTTAATGTTTATTAATAATGAAATTAAAGAACATAGAATACAAGATTCTATGGGTATATGTTTAAGAGGTAAACGTACAGCAGAAAGACAATATTCTGAAGGGGTTAAATATCAGTGTATCAAATCTAAAGCTGAGATCGAACTAAACATTGATGGAAGTAAAACAATCAAAGCTTTAATATTGGAGTAATATGAAACTATTAATAACTATACTATTTTTATTTGCAACTGTGGCAGTAATTACAGACGTTAATGCTGGCCATTCTAGAGGCAATGGTAAATGTACTGATGATTATACGCATTAGAATAATATGATCAACAAAAGATCTGACGCACCACTTTGGCAACAAAGTAAAGATACAAGAGATTTAGCAATATCCGAACGTGTCCAAGGTAACATTGAAAAGTGCGAAGAATTAATGGAAGAAGCTTTACGAATGATTCGTAAGCCTTATCCAACTGAATAAATCTGCTTGACATCGGAGCAAAATCAAGTATAATAAAAATTAAGTAGTGAATCGTGTTGGGGAATCAGTGTGAAATTCGCTGGCTCTACCAGGAACCGTAAAGTCGGAGTGCCAACCACTACAAGTCCGCTGTCGAATGAAGGCCTGGGAAAGTCTAGTTCTACAATGAAAAGTTAACAGTGGCGAGGCACGACAACGTGTCATAGGAAACTGTTAATGAATAAAACAACTGAAACATTAGTGTTGTTCTTGTACTACATAGGCATTATAGCCTTGAGTAGAATAATACCACATCCACCAAACTTTACTCCAGTTATTGCTATGGCAATCTTTATGCCATATATGACTCGCGATGTATATTTGGCTATGCTAGTTCCAATTACGGCAATGTTTATTTCAGATCTTTATTTGGGTTTACACTCATTTATGATTTGGATTTATGGAACTATAATGTTATGTACACTTGTTAGTAGATATTTTAATTTAATAACAATGTCTATACTTGCACCAATTATATTTTTTACAACAACTAATTTTGGTGTATGGTTAACAACTTCATTATATCCAAAAACATTAAACGGTTTAATCTTATGTTACACGATGGCGATACCTTTCTTTCAAAATACTTTATTAAGTACGATATTTTATATTTTATTACTTGGAGCAATATATGAAATATCTAAAAGGAGTTATTCGTGGTTAAAAAAACACTACTTACATTATTATTAATTTTTAATTTATGTACAACAGCTATTGCTGAAACAGAAACGTTTAAATCTGAATCTTTTTATGAAGAAGATGGTGCGTTAGTTGTTAATATAACAGTTTATTTGTTAAGAGATCCAAGTACACTTACAACTAAATCAATGAGTGTTGATTATGTAGACAAATATACAATTGAAAATACAAATAGCATTGATACAATACAAGCAATACAAAGAGTAACAGGATTGACAATAGTACAATCTGGGTCAACTGGACAGCAAACATCTATTTTTATGAGAGGAACAAATTCTAATCATACTATGGTTGCTATAAATGGAATACCAATTAAAGACAATTCAACAACAGGTGGTCTACACGATTTAGGACAAGACTTTATTAAACATATTACTGGAATACAAATAGTAAAAGGTTCTCAAGGAACGTTATTTGGACCAAATGCAGTTGGCGGAGTTATTAACTTTATTACAACAGGCAGTTATGAAAATTCTATATCAACTACAATAGGATCTAATAATACAAAAGGTATAACATTAAAAATACACGAAGATATTGATAACCATTCAGTAAGTGTAATTTTAGATAGTACAAAATCAGATGGTATATCAGTATATCCAAATGGTGCTGAAAAAGATGGATATGACACACAAAATATTACAGTAAACACAAACAGCAAATTTGAAAACTTTGATATAGGAACCACTATTATTAAAAGAAATAACAATTCAGATTTAGATACAGCTATCTTAGATGATACAGATTACACAGCAAATAATAAAATGAGTGTGTATCAAATTTATACAAAAATAAAAAATGCATTAGGCTTTAGTAATTTTACTTTTTCTAGAAGTGAGTATGATAGAGAATATGTAAATGGCACAGAAATCGATGAATATGATTCAAATACAAATACATACTTGTTTACTAATACTTTTATATTTGATAATTTTGATTTAACACCTGGTATAGAATATGAACAATATGATGGCGAATTTATTGATAGAGGAAAGTATCCATCATCTGTAGATAAAGAAGGAGACAACACAGGAGCATTTATTAACGGAAACTATCTAGTAAATGATAAACTTCTTTTATCAGCAGGTATAAGAAATGATGAATCTAGTATGTTTAACAATTATAATACTTACAGGCTAGGCACTACATATGAACTAACAGAAGATTTAACATTAAAAAGTAATTACTCAACAGCAGTAAAAACACCTACGTTATATGAATTATATGGTGCAAGTAATTATGGTTATAATGGTAATCCTAACTTGCAACCAGAAGAATCAGAAACAATAGATATAGGTTTTGATTATCAAATAAATGATAAAATGGATATGGACCTTGTTTATTTTACTACTAATTTAGACAATATGATTACATATGGTAATAATACATATTCAAATGCAACAGGTACATCTAATAGACACGGTGCTGAATTAAAAATGAACACTTATGTAGATGAAAACTTTTTTGTAAGGTCAGGTACAACATTTACTATTGCACAAGATAGTGATGATAATCAAGTTACAAGAAGACCAAAGTGGAATTGGTTTACAGCAATTGATTACAAAGAAGATAAAGTTACAAACACACTTGAGTGGATTTATACTGGAAAACATTTAGATATTGATTCTCAAACGTATGCTACTGTTGAAAAACCAGCAGTTGATTTAATTAATTTTCATTCAAAGTATGAGCTTAATGAAAGTTCAGAGTTGATATTTTCTGTAAACAATCTTACAGATGTAGATTATGAAAGACCAGATGGTTATTCACAAGATGGTAGAAACTTCTTACTAACATTTAAAATTAAATATTAATATAAATATAGTTAAAGGAAATAGAAATGTCATACCACGATAGTGATAAAAGGTTTGAAAAATATCAGAACATAGCATTTATGCCATTAGACATTCCATATGAAAAAATGGATTTAGAAGAGCTACAAGTATTTTCTGATAAGAACTATATATGGCCACCTGATTTACACACAAATTTGTACGGAAATAAAAAAAACAAACACGGTGAATATGTTGAAAAACATCCTCATATGATTTGGAGAATAGTTTGTTTACGTGGTCAAGGATTTGAAAAACCTGAAGATTGGACTGATGCGGCTAAAGTAAGAACGTCTTGGGCAAACAGATTAAAACGTACACAGGAAGTTAAAAACAATCCAAACTTATCACAAGAGCTACAAGGTATAATAAAGCTAATTGAACAACTACCTATACAATGCAATCACGCAGAACTTGTACAGCAAAGGAAAGATGTTCCTTTACACAACGACGCCGCTGTAGATTTAGATTCAAGTAAGTTATCTCCATATGAACCAGCTGGTTTTAGATTGCTATTAAATGATGTAAGAGAACCAAGTTTTTATTTTTGCAAAAAGAATAAAGATCAGGATAGGCAGTATGTTGATGTACCAATGGATACAAATGCCTTTGTAATTAATGAATTAGTATACCCACACGGTGCTAAAAAAATAGACGAATTAAAGTGGGTAGTAACAGCAACTGGTACAATAGATCCGGAAAAACACTTACAATTATTGGAAAATAGCTATAACAAATATAGTGATAAAATAATTGAATTTACGGAATAATCAGTTGTTTAAAAGCCCCTCCCGGGATTAAGGAACCTAAGGTGTAAAAGCTATGGTTCCTTTCTATTGAAAAAAAAGACTTGACTTTATCATAAAAGCTAAATATAATGTGTATATAATGTTTAATACATTTATACATTATGGCAAAACAAACAATGGCTAATATAGGCAAACATAGGCTTAATAAAAGGAGGCAATTATATGGCATCATTAGCAGACATCCGTGCGAAACTGGCGGCACAAGAAAATAAAAACTCAAATCGAGCATCAGTTTCAGATAACGCAATCTTCCCATTTTGGAATATACCTGAAGGAACAACTTCTACTATGAGGTTCTTACCTGACGGCGATAAATCAAATACATTCTTTTGGCAAGAAAGAGCAATGATTAAATTACCATTTCCAGGTATTAAAGGTCAAGCAGATACTAAACCAACTTTAGTACAAGTACCTTGTATGGAAATGTTTAATGAACCTTGTTCAGTACTTGCAGAAGTAAGAACTTGGTTTAAAGATTCTGCATTAGAAGATATGGGTAGAAAATATTGGAAGAAAAGAAGTTACATCTTTCAAGGTTTTGTAGTTAATTCAACTTTAGACGAGGAAACTACACCAGAAAATCCTATTCGAAGGTTTGTAATTAATCCATCAATCTATCAAATTATCAGATCAGCATTAATGAACCCTGATATGGAAGACCTACCAACAGATACTGAAAAAGGTAGAGATTTCAAATTAACAAAAACACAAAAAGGTGGTTATGCTGATTATTCAACTTCAACTTGGTCATTTAAATCAAGAGCATTAAGTGATTCAGAACAAGGTGCAATCAAACAATATGGTTTGCATAACTTGGCAGACTTTATGCCTAAGAAACCATCTCAAGAAGATCAAAATGTGATTCAAGAGATGTTTAAAGCATCAGTTGATGGTGAATTGTATGATCCAGAAAGATTTGGACAATATTATAAGCCAGCTGGATTAAACACAGGATCTAGAACAACGGCAACAACAACGTCAGTACCAGTACAAGCGGCTCCAACACAGCCAGCATCTGTACAAGTACAACCGACACCTGTTCAAGCTGAAGTTAAAGTAGCAGAAACAGTAACAGCAACAGCAACGGCTGAAGCACCTGTTCAAGCAACAGCAACAGCACCGGCAACATCTACAGCAAGTCAAAGTAAAGTATCAGCAGATGATATTTTATCAATGATTAGAAGTAGACAAGCTAACAAATAATTTGTATAATAGAGGCTGTGGGGAAACTCACAGCCTTATACAAGAACAGGAGAAATTATGGTAAGACCATTTGACGTAAGTAAGTTTAGATCCGGTTTAACAAAAAGTATACAAGGTATTTCTACAGGTTTTGAATCTGATCCTGATACTTGGATCTCAACAGGAAATTATACATTAAATTATCTAATTAGTGGAGATTTTAATAAAGGTGTTCCACTAGGTAGAGTAACAATGTTTGCAGGAGAATCAGGCTCTGGTAAGAGTTTAATTGCTTCTGGAAATTTAATTAAAAATGCACAAGACCAAGGTATATTCTGTGTAGCGATAGATAGTGAAAACGCATTACACGAAAATTGGTTACAAGCATTAGGAGTTGATACAGCACCTGAAAAGATGTTAAGGATTAATGTATCAATGGTAGATGATGTTGCTAAAATTATTAGTGACTTTGTCTCAAGCTATAAAAAAGATTACGAAGGTAAAGAAGAAAAAGACAGGCCAAAAATTTTATTTGTTGTAGATAGCTTAGGTATGCTATTAACACCAACTGATAGAGCACAATTTGAAAAAGGTGAAATGAAAGGTGACTTAGGTAGAAAAGCTAAATCACTTACAGCATTAATTCGTAATACAGTAAATTTAATTGGTAGTTTAAACATAGGATTAATTGCAACAAATCATACATACGCATCACAAGATATGTTTGATCCTGATGATAAGATATCAGGTGGACAAGGGTTTATGTATGCAAGTTCAGTTGTAATTGCTATGAAAAAACTAAAACTTAAAGAAGATGAAGACGGTAATAAAATAACTGATATAACTGGTATAAGATCAGCTTGTAAAGTAATGAAGTCAAGGTTTAATAAACCTTTTGAAGCAGTACAAGTAAAAATTCCATATGAAAAAGGAATGGATCCATACTCAGGATTAGTTGAATTATTTGAAAAGAAAGAAATGTTAGTTAAACAAGGTAATAGATTAAAATATGTTGATAGATTCGGTAAAGAGCATTTGCATTATCGTAAACAATGGACTGGTGAGAATTTGGATTTAGTTATGGCTGAGTTCCAAGAGAATATAAGTTCGGAAAACATAAATAAAACCAAACAAGCCACCATAGGAGCAAATGATGATGAATCACTCGGAGGTAGCGATGCTACTTGAAGCCTGGAATAAGATAGTTGAATACATACCACAAAAAGATAGAATGGAAGCCGCAAAAGCTTATGTAACATTATTAGATGATTACGGCATTGAAGGACAAGATTTAGAAGAGTTTAAAGGTAGTGATGACTATTTAGAAACAGCAATATCAGAACATTATGAAGATTTAGAAGAGTATGATGATGAAGACGAAGGATCTGCGTACAACGACGAAGAGGCGTACTAATGTCAACTAAATGGTACGGACAAGTTTCGAATAATCTTAGTAAGATTCCTGACTGTATAGAGTACTATGAAAATCAATTAGAAGAAGCAAGAGTAGAATGTGGACTTACTGGTAACATTGAGCGAAATGCTAAAAATGTACCTGGTATAGTAGAACATAGATTTAATCAATTACAAGAAATAGAAGCAATTCTAGAATTTCTTAATATACAACTAAGAAAAATCAGAAGTAAACATTATAAAAAGTTTTTAGAAAATTATCAAAGAGCATTAACATCAAATGATGTTAGAAACTATATTGACGGAGAAGATGACGTTGTTGATATGGCTAACCTAGTTAATGAATTTGCTTTGTTAAGAAATAAGTTTTTAGGTTTACTTAAAGCCATTGATGCCAAACAATTTCAGATTAATAATATTGTAAAATTAAGGGTAGCTGGGCTAGATGATGCAGAATTATTTGCAAAAAAATAGTCTCAGTTGTATAATAAGAAATGAAAAAAACAGTACTGCATATTAAAGACGAAGTAAATGTCAAGTTTGAAAACTTAGATGTAGTAACTCGTAGAAAAATTTCCGACAAGTTAAAATTTTTTGTACCATATGCATACCATTTACCAGCATACAAGTTAGGAAGATGGGATGGTAATATACGTTTCTGTGATATAGGTGGAAGAACATATTTAAATTTAATTGATAGAATTTTACCTGTTATTGAAGATCAGGATTATACTATTGAAATTAAAGATGATAGAAAAGACTATGATTTAAAATTTGAAGCTATAGATGAAGGGTATTTGTCAGATATAAATTGGCCTAAAACTCATCCACAAGCTGGAGAGCCGATTATATTAAGAGATTATCAAGTTCAAGTTATAAATGAGTTTATAAAAACACCACAAAGTTTACAAGAAATAGCCACAGGTGCAGGTAAAACAATTATTACTGCCGCATTATCTAAAATGTGTGAGCAATATGGAAGAACTATTGTTATAGTACCTAATAAAAGTTTAGTAGGACAAACAGAAGAAGATTATATTACTTGTGGATTAGATGTTGGTGTATATTTTGGAGATAGAAAAGAATTAGGTCACCAGCATACAATTTGTACTTGGCAAAGTTTAAATGTATTACACAAGAAAACTAAAAAAGCAGAAGCCCCTTTTCCTTTAGATGAATTTATAAAAGATGTTGTATGTGTAATGGTAGATGAAGTACATATGGCAAAAGCAGATATACTAAAAACATTATTAACAGGGCCGTTTGCACACGTTCCAATGAGATGGGGATTAACAGGAACAATACCAAAAGAGGATTATGAAAAAGTAAGTTTAGTAGCATCACTAGGTAAAGTAATAAATCAATTATCAGCAAGTGAGCTACAAGAAAGAGGTGTGTTAGCACAATGCCACGTTAATATTATTCAAACACAAGACTTTCAAACTTTTAGATCATATCCAGAAGAACTAACTTATCTTACAAGCTTTAAGCCAAGATTAACATTTATGGGCAAGTTAGTTGAAGAAATAAGATCAGGTGGTAATACATTAATACTTGTTGATAGAATTAAAACGGGAGAACTATTACAAGAAGAAATACCTGGATCAGTTTTTATACAAGGTAAAACTAAATTAGAACAACGTGAAGAAGAATATTCAGAAGTGGCTACAGAACAGTACAAAGTTATTATTGCAACATACGGAGTTGCGTCAGTAGGTATTAATTTACCAAGAATTTTTAATCTAGTACTTGTAGAACCAGGAAAAAGCTTTGTAAGAGTTATACAAAGTATTGGACGTGGTATTAGAAAAGCACAAGATAAGGATTATGTTCAAATTTGGGATATAACATCTAGTTGCAAATATTCAAAAAGACATTTAACGGCAAGAAAAAGGTTTTACAAAGAAGCCAAATACCCGTATACTGTAAGTAAGGTAAAAATATAATGAAAATATTAACAACAGAAAATAATTCATACAACTTAGACAAAGTTCCTGAAACAGCAGATGAGGTGCAATATTGTGTATTGGATACTAACAATCCAAAGAACATAGACTTCTTTTTTGTTCCATTAATTTTTATGGAAACTTTTAATGCTCCAAGTATGATAATGGAAATTAATGGATGTACTGTTCAGATGCCAATTGATTGGAGCGTCTTAGCAGTTGAAAGAGAATTAGGAATATGTGAAATGATTCCTTTAACAAGTTTGAACGATAGAGGGTTTGAATTATTAACAATTAATCCACTTACTCATAAAATGATACAATCACAAGAAGTGAAAATTGTAAACGTGTTTCAAGAAGTTAAATGGTATTTTCCAAAACTAAAACACGGACATATAATTGCTGTACCATTAAATGATAAACCAAATCCACCTTGTTTATTTTTTGCAAAGGAAACAAATCAAATACCAGATTCATTTGATGCAGGAGAAATACTGTGACAAAGCCAAGTATTAATTTAAATCAAATGTTATATAATTTAGACATTGGTAAAAAAGATTGGTATGAAAGTTTAGATAGTGAACTTAAAAAATCATTTTCACCATATGTTGCTATGCGATTTGCTAGTAGTATAAAAGCTTCTAAAATATTACAAGAAACATATATTCAAAATGTTAATGAGTTCTGTAATAAAGATTTTTCAACATTACAAAAGCATTTAGATGATAGTGTATTGTTTTGGAAACTATTATGCTTATGTGGCGTAGGTAAAAAAATGTTCCACCCTTGGATTAAAGCACCAAAAGGTAAAGGTAAAAAAACTAAAAGGATTGAGTTTTTACAATCATTATATCCTAATTATAAAAACGACGAAATAATTTTGCTATCAAACATATTAGATAAAGATGCTATAAAGCAATTGGCTCGTGATGCTGGATTAGATGATAAAGAAATTAAATTATTAAAATGATGTATGAATGTAAGTTTTGTGAAAAAAGTTTTACTAATGAAAGCACTTTAGTTGCACATCTCTGTGAACCAAAAAGACGATGGAATAATCGTAAAGATACAAACGTGCAATTAGCTTTAAGATGTTATCAACACTTTTTTCGTATTAGTAGTACTACTATGAAAAATGAAAGAACTTACGAAGATTTTATGGGTAGCAAATATTATACAGCATTTGTTAAATTTGCAAATTATGTTACTGGAGTTTATATTGCTTCAGTAGAACATTATATTGAATGGCTATTAAAAAATAGGGAACGAGTTGATAGATGGTCAAGTGATGAAGTATATGAAAAATATATTAAAGAATTTAGCCACAGAGAAAGTGTTAGTTCAGCAACAGAAAGAACTATATTATCAATTCAAAAGTGGGCTGAAGAAATAAATGCAGATTGGACTACTTTCTTTAACGAAGTATCTTTGCCAAGAGCAATACATATGATTAGATCAGGTAAAATTAGTCCTTGGGTTTTATATAATAGTAAAGGTGGCATAAGTTTATTAGAAAAATTATCTGCTGAACAAATGACAATGATTGAAGATTACATATCTCCAGGACCTTGGGCTAAACGATTCCAAGATAGTCCTGATGATGTTAAATTTGTAATGGATGTAACAAAGGCGGCTAGACTATGACAAAAGAAATAACTGATTTACGTTCTATAGCAACAGCAATGACTCTTACTGAAACAAACAGAACAGCGATAATAGAAGAGTGGAAAAAGTTGCAAGTAATGGTACAGTTAGCAGAAAAAGAATTGTATAATAAAAATGTAGATACAGTTAAGCAGTCATTAATTCAAATGCAAGATTTAGGTAAACGAGTAAAAATGTTAGAAGTATATATGGGCTCTCTTAAAAATAGAGTCGAGGAGTACATAGGTGAACATAGCAAAGACTGATATAGATATAGACACAGGTAATAGAGATAAGCTCTTAGAGTTATTAAAACATATACCTGCAAGTATTAAAGATAAGAATGGATTAAAGAAGCATAATACAGGTGTGTATTGTACAGACATTCCAGTTAATCCAATACTTGGTGTATCTAATATTGAATATAAAGAAGCAGAAGAGAGAGGTTATTTTAAACTAGATATTTTAAATGTGTCAATTTATAATGATGTAAAAGACGAGAAACATTTAATAAAACTTTTAAGTCAGGAGCCGTTATGGGAGTTACTTACACACAAAGAATTCAGCAGTCAATTGTTTCACGTAGGAGAACACAGTTCAATACTAAAAAAAATGAAACCAACAAGCATAGAACAACTAGCGATGGTACTAGCAATAATAAGACCAGCCAAAAGGCATCTGCTAAAACAAAATTGGAACGAGATTGAAAGTAATGTATGGAAGAAGCCAACTGATGGTTCTTACTACTTTAAGAAGGCACACGCCATAGCCTATGCACACGCCATTATTGTGCAAATGAACTTAATATGTAATGATTTTTCGGGGGTACTTACACCCCAGGTATCTACTTAAACCCCGCTGTATGACCCTTAAAATGCGTTTATTCCTCTGGAAAATGCTGATTAATCGTCTGTTTTCTTTATTAAACTAATATTACGTCTTATAATACGTTTTTTCAAAACGTTGTTTAAACTGGTTGCAGGACCAAAAACTATCTCTGTATCTTTAGTAGTGAACGTCTTAATGTAAGGTCTAAATTCTTCAAATTCTCTGTTTAAGAATATATTGATAGGAATAGTTCTATTAGACTCCCACCACCAAACTTCACCTAACTCTAAGAATGTTTGTTTTTTATTATGATCTTTAATATTATCATATATGTATATTGATGTTACAAACTGGTCTTGATTTAGTAATATACCCACATATTCATTATTACTGTGTCTAATACAGCTTAAAAAGGGAAATTTTTCTTGTAGCTCGGCGTATTCCATAAATATTAATATGTCCAGTTCATATACAGTATATATCTTCGATCAAACATACACGTTAGCGGTACCAACTTCGTTAAATAGTAATATGCCAATGTATGACAAAACTATATTACTATATTCTGGTACAGATAACAAGATAAATTTTAATCTTGTTGATTCTGATAATAAGCCTTACGACTTAACAAGTCAACAGGCTTTTTTCAATATGACAGATATAGAAACTAATGAAACTGTACTAGCAAAGCAATTAACTATTAGCGATGCTACTAGAGGTAAATGCAATACGACTATATTAGTAAATGAACTGTATAATTTAGCATCAGGCTTATATCATTTCTCATCGTATGTTCAAAATTCAAGTGGTGCAAAAACACTAGTCCACACAGATAGGGCCGGTGATGCCGTAGGAGTAGTAGAAATCAAAGGCGATAGTTTTCCAACAACAAGACCAACGCAAGTAGCAAACGTCTGGACGGTAAGAAGCGGCTGGAATTTTAGTAATAATTTATCAGGCTCTTCCGAACAAAACCTTACATCAAGAGCTCACACAATAGCAATTTACACTACAAACTTTACTGGTGAAGTAGCTATTGAAGGTAATTTAGATGATACGGCTAGTACAGATGATGATGACTGGTTTGTATTACAAATTCAAGGTATGGGCGGAGCGACAACAACGTTTACTCCAGCATCCTCTGATCCTAAAATAGATCCATATCAATTTAATACTGCCGTAAGATGGATTAGAGTAAAATGGAAAGCGGCAGGCGGAAACACAGGGACCTTTGATCAAATGCTATTAAGAAATTAATGTTTGATCTTTTATATAACCAAATAGACCCAGAAAATAAAAAATGTTATTCAGCTTATACAAGTACTGAACAACATCCTGAACGTTCTCAAGTAGTACGTTTATCTTTTGAAACATTTCATAATAAAGAAGATTTTGAAACTCGTTGTTTAAACATCGCTTTTTCAGACTATGCAAAACAAATGACATCTGGTCAACTTTTTAATGGTGTATCTTTAATAGTTGCAAATGATTTTGGTGTTAATGGTCCAACTATTGATAAACAGATTGTATTCTTAATTAATTTTTTAACAAAACAACATAATTTAAAAGTTTATCCATCTTCTGGAGTACCTCAAAACATTATAGGAAAATTAAAAGAAGTGCAATGGCCACCTGATGTAGATATGTGCGAACCAGATTATATGGGATTACTTCATACACTATTAGCAACAAAAAAATCCATTGGTAAAAATTTATTATCTGTATATTTTGATTATGATTACGATGATAGTTTTAATCAATTTTTTAAATATTATCATATTAATGTTGTTGATGATCCAAAAGACGCAGTTCTTGTAACAGACAAATATATTAACTTTGAAAGAGCAACGGAAATAGTTGCTTTAAAACCAAATATAGTTATTAGTTTTAATGATGCTTGTATTTGGGAAACCAATATTAATGATGCTCCGATGGCATTATTAAGAGTAAACAATATACATTTAATTCCATCAGGAATTACAAAGCTTGGAAATAGCTTAATAGCTGATAATTTTGTTAATAATTTACGTACAATCGAACAAACTTTTAAGCTAATTGAAACTACTGGAGAACGAGTAGAAAAGATTTGGAAAATTGCATTAGAAAAAAGAGTAAATTTTAATGATATTATATCCGAAATAACTAAAGCACAAATTGCCACAAATAGGTTTAAATTAGAAACCCGAGACGTTGGTGTTAATACATATAAAGCTTAAAATAATTGACTTTTAGATAGCTTTCACGTATAATAAGTTAATGAACTTACAATCTACAATTTTAGCTTTTATTGGTGGTAAACATAAAAAAACACCATCTGGTTGGCATACTATTAATTGTCCAATGTGTGTAACACAAGGACATACAGCTGATAAAAGAAGACGTGGTGGGTTTAAGTTTAGTGAAGTTTCAAGTTATCATTGTTTTAATTGTGGATATAAAGCATCTTATACAGCAGGTAGATTAATAGGACGTAAAATGCGTGACTTATTAATTAACATTGGAGTACCAGAAGCAACAGTAAAAGAATTACAGTTAATTGCAATGAAAGAAAAAGATGACAATATAACTGTTAATAAACAAACTCATTATGCAAATGATTTTGAAGAAAAACAATTACCAAATAATTCAGTATTATTGAGTGAAGTTATAAAAGGCGCAAATCCACCAGCAAGTGCTTTATTTGTTTACAAGTATTTGATGGATAGAGGTTTAGATTTTTATGATAAGTTTTATTGGAGTAGTGACCCTTATATGAAAATTAATGAAAGAGTAATTATTCCGTTTTATGCTAATGGAAAATTAGTAGGATATACAGCTAGAATTATAAGAAATTATGAAAATGTACCAAAATATTATTCAGTAGTCCAACCTGGATACATTTATAATTTTGATCACTTGTATAAAGACAGAAAATATATTATAATAACAGAAGGTGTTTTAGATGCACTTGCAATAGATTCAGTAAGTTCTTTAGGAAATAAGCTTACACAAGGACAAATAGATTTAATTAATAGCATTGGCAAAACTGTCATTGTTTGTCCAGATAGAGATAAGTCTGGAGGAAATTTAATTGATGTTGCTGTAGAAAACAACTGGCTAGTAAGTTTTCCACAATGGGAAACAAATATTAAGGATTGTGCAGAAGCAGTAAATAATTATGGGAGATTGTATACAGTACAATCTGTAATAAACGGTGCTATAGGTAATATAGCAAAAATAAAAGTTTTAAAAAGAATAGGAGCCAACTAATGGTTAAGATGAAGAAAGAAAAAGATAAAAACGCACAACCGAAGCCACAACAACCACCAATGCAACCAGGTATGTTAATGTGGGACGCTGGAATAATGTATTTCAGTGATGGGTTTGATAGTCAAACAACAAAGCCAGTAATTCAAGCAATTATTGAAAAAAATTTATCGCCAAACTCACAAAGACTAAAAGAACTTGTACTAGTGATTAACTCACCAGGCGGCCAAGTTCATTCAGCATTTGCATTAATAGACACAATGAAAGGATCAGCAATTCCTGTAAAAACTGTAGGACTTGGAATGATTGCAAGTTGTGGACTATTAACATTTATGAGTGGTACAAAAGGACGTAGAGTTATTACACCAAATACAAGTATCTTGTCACATCAATACAGTTGGGGATCTGGTGGTAAAGAACACGAACTATTTGCAAGAGTAAGAGAATTTGAATTAAGCACAAAAAGAATGCTTGAACATTATAAAAAATGTACAGGATTGTCTGAAAAGAAAGTTAGAGATATTTTACTACCACCTGAAGATAGATGGTTAAGTGCCAAAGAAGCAGTAAAATACGGTATTGCAGATAAGATTGTATCAACATACTAGGAGAATAAATTGAAAGTCACTTTAGTTGATAAAATGGGAACAGACTTAACGGTAGTAAATGCCGCTAGGGTAAGTTATTCTAAAGTAAGCAAATCATTTACAGTACAAGATGAAAAGTTAATAAAGTTCCTAGCAGAACATAATCATTGGTCACCATTTGCACACGCAAGTTTACAATTTAGAATTAAGGCTCCTATATTTGTAGCAAGGCAATTGGTTAAACATCAAGTTGGTTTAAGTTGGAACGAAGTTAGCAGACGTTATGTTAATTATACACCTGAGTTATATGATATAGATACTTGGAGAGGAAAACCAGAAAATTCAAAACAAGGCTCTGGAGGAGAAATACAACTTGGTAGAACTTTAGCAAATAGAGTAGCAATGGCTATGAAAAAATGCACAATTGCTTATGTACAATTAATTGATAAAGGAGTTGCACCTGAAATGGCAAGAGCTGTTTTACCACAAAGTATGATGACAGAATGGTATTGGAGTGGAAGTTTATATGCATTTGCTAGGGTATGTAATTTAAGATGTGCAAAGGATACTCAATTAGAAACTCAACAAGTAGCAAATAAAATTGATAAAATTTGTGATAAAGAGTTTCCATATAGTTGGAAATACTTGCGAAAACAAAATGAAGAAGTTATAATAGAATAATGCCAACAGTATATACAGACGATTTACAGAAATTATTTTTAGAGTTTATGATAACTGATCCTGAGTTATTTGTTAGAGCTCGAAATATTATTAGTCCAGTATATTTTAGTAAAAAGTATTTTGAAACAGTTTCAATGTTTGTTGATCATTCAGAAAAATATCAAACACTACCAACTATACAACAAGTTCAAGCTAAATGTGAAATAGAATTAACACCAGTACCAAATATTGATGACACACAAAAGACTTGGTTTTTAGACGAGTTTGAAACATTTTGTAGACACAAAGCATTAGAAAGAGCAATTATTGATTCAGCTGATTTATTAGAACAAGGAGAGTATGGACCTGTTGAAGAAAAAATTAAAGCGGCAGTAAGAATAGGACTTACAAAAAATTTAGGAACAGATTATTTCTTAGATCCAAAAGCAAGACTATTAGCACTTAAAGATAATAATGGAACAATTAAAACTGGTTGGTCTATGTTAGATAAAAAATTATATGGTGGATTTAATAAAGGTGAACTTACAATTTTTGCAGGATCATCAGGTGCAGGTAAATCATTATTTTTACAAAACTTGGCTTTAAATTGGGTTAGTTCGAATCTTAATGTTTTATATTTTACATTTGAATTGAGTGAAGAATTGAGTGCAATGAGATTAGATGCAATGATTACTGGTACACCAACTAATGAAATATTTAAAAAAATAGATGATGTTGATTTAGCAGTTAGATTAGAAAAAACTAAATCAGGTAAATTCCAAGTTAAGTATATGCCATCTGGCTGTACTACAAATGATTTACGTTCATTTATTAAAGAATATACTATACAAAAAGGTATAAAACCAGATGTAGTATTAGTTGATTATTTAGATTTAATGATGCCAATTAGTAAGAAAATCTCACCAACAGAATTGTTTATTAAAGATAAATTTATATCAGAAGAATTAAGAAATTTTGCTGTAGAACAGCAAATAGTATTAGTTACAGCATCACAATTAAACAGAGGTGCAATTGAAGAAGTAGAGTATGATCAAAGTCATATAGCAGGTGGTATTAGTAAAATTAATACAGCAGATAATTTAATAGGTATTTTCACAAGTAGGGCTATGCGTGAAAGAGGTAGATACCAAATCCAATTAATCAAAACTAGATCAAGTGGTGGAGTAGGAAGTAAAATTGATTTAGCATTTGATATCGATAGACTTAGAATTACAGACTTAAATGAAGATGATGTAGAGATAATACCAACATCATCAGATGCATTAGTACAATCAATTAAGAAAAGATCATCTACAGTAACAGACAAATCTGAAGCTTCAGTAGTAGCTGAAAAGACGGAAATTACCAAAGGATTGCGTGATTTATTGAAGTCACAACGCCAAACCTTCGATAATAGCCAATAAATGCTGTTAATTTTTTGTAAAAATGTAATAAATATTTCATAAGGCGGTAATTTAAGTTATGAAGAAACAAACACGTACCATATTGCAGGAGATTAGTAGAGTAGTCCCTAGCACCGATATGAATAATTTAGTTGAGACTCGTGCTGGCCACGTTATATCATCGGCAATTAATGTCACAAAAATGATATATGAATCATATGACGAAGCAGTTGCTGAAGATTTAATAAAGAGATTTGTTAATAGCATCAAGACAGCAGATCCAAAGAAATTTGAGCGTGGTATAAAAAAGTTAAATGAGTCCAATAACAATGAAAGCTAATGATTTATTACAAGAAAATCCAAATCTTCACCTTACCCACCTAGAAGATTTAGCCTTATTTCAAGGTAAAGCAGGGGCTTTAAAAGCTGTCGCCTTTTTAAGAAATTTAGCCGAACTGGCAAAAACATCAAGCACTAAAAAATTCAATGTAACAATAAAATGGGACGGATCACCAGCAATAGTTTGTGGTACGGATCCTAGTGATGGAAAGTTTTTTGTTGCTACAAAGAGTGCATTTAATAAAGATGCAAAGCTTAATAAAAGTATAGAAGATATTACAACTAATCATCCTGATGCTGGAGAAACTAGCAAACAAGGATTAAGAGATAAGTTAGTTACAGCATTTAATAGTTTACAAAAATTAGGTATACAAAATGTATTACAAGGTGATTTACTTTGGACTAAAGGAGATTTAAAAACAATAAATTATCAAGGTGAATCGTATGTTGCATTTAAACCAAATACAATAACTTATGCTGTTCCACAAAATATGGAATTAGCAAACGAAATACAACAAGCAGATTTAGGTATTGTTTTTCATACAAGCTACACAGGAAAAAGTTTAGACAGTATGACAGCAAGTTTTGATATTGATATTGGAAGTTTAACTAAAACACCTGATGTATGGTTTGATGATGCTTACATAAAAGATTTTACAGGAGTTGTAAATCTTACTACAGGTGAGTATACAGGTATAACTCAAGCTATTAATGATGCTGAAAGATATATTAATTCTTCAGGTAACATTTTTGATTTTTTAGAAGCTAATGAATTAGGTAAAGATTTTAAAAACCTTGTTCACGCAAATCATAATAATATGATTAAAGCTGGAGACATTACACAAGACCCATTAGCATTTTTTTATAACTTTGCAAAAGACTATGAAGCAAGAGTTGAAAAAGCAATTGAAAAATTAAAAACAGGTAGAGAAGGACCAGCTGGACAAAGAAAATTATTAGCATTAGAACAATGGCGAACTTATTATATGTCAAATAAAAAGAATGTTCAAAATTGGTATAGTGGTTGGTTAAAACTAACAGCAATCAAAAATACTTTATATCAAAAATTAAAAAATATTAAATCTATTGATGCATTTGAATTACAAGGCGATGAATATGTTGTAAGAGACCAAGAAGGATTTGTTGCAGTTGATCACGTAGGTAATGCAGTTAAAGTTGTAGATAGATTAGACTTTAGTAGAAAGAATTTTGCTAAAGAAGAAACAGAATATTCACTTGTTAAAGATTTATCTGAAAGTAGAGCTTTTAGATCAAGGCAAGATTTAGGAAAAGGATCAGCGTCTGAAAACGGAGAATTAGTTTATGCATATTGTTTAGCATTATTAGTTTTAACAGGAGAGTACAAATATCAAAAAATGGCAAGAAATTATATTATAAGAAGTATGAGTTATGGTAATTATGATTTCTTTAGAACTAATGGAACAGATTTATATTTGCTATTACATAGTATAGTTGGAGCAGGATCAATAATACAGTTTGATGATACATCAAGTAAAAATTATCTTGCAAGATTACAAAAACAATATACTGACATAAATCATTTATTAAGATATATTTCTAATGATAATTTTTCAAGAAAACGAACGTCAAGTATGTTAATCAGATTAGAAACACAATTAGCTGTAAGATCACGTGAACTAAAAAAAATAAGAAGATTTGCTTCTGATTGGGATCGTTTAAAAGAAAAAGAAAAATATAATGTTACAATTGATATGATGCAGTATATAAGAGACCATTCTCCTAAAAGTGAACTTTATGGAATATTACAAAATATGGTAAAAGAAAGAAATTTACAAGATAGGCATACTGCAAGACAAAAGTCATTGCCTAAAAACGTGGCGGTAGGAGCAGTAAGAAGATAATGTATTCTCTAAATACAAGTAAAAATCAGTATATGCAAGTAAGTGAAAATCTTGAAGTATATAAAATAATTACGACTTTACCAATTGATTATCAAAATGAAGATTTAGATCTTGATAAACAAAAAGACTTTGATCATTTACATCAAATGATTACAATGTATGGTAAAATATTGTTCTTTTCTAAACCACGTAAATCTATGTACAAAGGTAAGCAAGTTTATGAAGTAACATTTGGAGTTGAACAGAAAAATTTGTTTGAGTTAGGCTCAAATCCTGTAGGAGTGCTTGAAAATCGTCTAAATAACATCGTTTTGTTTAGTGACACTATACACACTCAAGGAGTAAATACAAATGTATGGATTACTAAATTTTAAGGAGCAAAGAGAAAAATGGATAAAGTACCCGCAAAAGCAACAGAACCAAAAACGCAAGATAGTGTTGAATTTGGTAGTTTAGAGGTTCACGTAGCCTTAAGCCGTGAGCGACACGAAGAAATTAACTCAAGATTTGACAGGGTTGAAGCCCATATGGTCAAAATAGAAGATGATGTAGATAAAGGATTTGAAAAAATGCAAAAAATCATTTTATGGTCGGCTGGTACAATGTTTTTTACATTAATATCAATGCTAGTTACATCATTACTGAAATAAGGAATTACAATGCTAATAAAAGACATAGTAGGCGAAGGTACACCACAAATATACGGAAAGTATGGACAAACTATTAAGAGAAGATATAGATGTCAATCGGGGCCACGAAAAGGCAGAATAGTAGCCGATCCAGCCACTTGTACAGCACCAATGAATATTGCAAAAAAACAAAGGATGAAAGCCACTAGAGCTAAACGTTCTACAATTCAAGGCAAACTATCATCATATACTAAAAAATACAATCCATCATCAAAACTTGTAAGAAAGCTTAATAAAATGGTGAAGAAAAGAAGAGCACCCAAAGTAAAAGCTTTAAAGCCTGTTAAACTAGGAAAGAGATAAAATGTTTATTAGTGATATTATAACTGATGGAATGCACGAAGCCAAAATGATATATGGTCGTAAAGGTAAGACTGTAGTTAAAAAGTATCGTTGTACATTCGGCAGAAAAAAGGGCAGAATTGTTAGCAATCCAAGTGTTTGTAGTGCCCCTTTAGATCTTAAAAAACGTTTCCAAATGAAAAAAATGAAAGCGAGAATGGGTGCTAGATTACAAAGAAAAATCAAGTTCACTAAAAAGTATAATCCTGCTTCACGTAGGGTTAGGGCTTTAAATAAATCATTAAGGCGAAGATAAGACTTGATCTTTATTAATAAATCTAGTATATTAATAGTATGGGTTTAAACATAAACAAAACTTTACCAGACAGAAGCGGTCCAGCATATCACAGAAACAGAGAATTTTGTGGACCAGGCTTTCCTGATTACCCTTCACTTAATTCAGCTATAGAGCATTTTAGATTTATTAAGATACTTTCAAAGTGGGGTCCACCAGGTACAGTTAGACCTGATTTTTTAGATCATATGGAATTGCAATTAAAGAAATTTAAAGGTCAAAAAGATGCCCATAAACAAAAAGTACAACACGTCAGGGAGATGCTAGATAAATTTGATCATATAACTGACAAAGTTGTTAAAAATGTTGTAGCAAAAAACAAAAATAACCCAGAATTTAATGTAGCAATATCTACCAAGAAACGTGATGATGGAGTAGAAGTAGGCAATTATATTATTCAAGTTGTTAAAAAGAAATATAAGAGCTATCACATTATTAATAAGTTAAACCAAGATACACTTTTTACTGAAATTAGACTGTATGAAACAGCATATCTTGTTGTAAAATCATTAATAAATGGGCTTAATGTAGACTCAAAAGAAATAGAAGATTTACTTGATGACAATGAGCAATATAATGAAATAGCTAAAAATATATGGCTTGAATCACGTAAATTACGTGATAGAACGTTGTCTGATGAAGACAAAGATGTTGCTAAACAGACTATTGATCAACTTGAAGACAAGCTATTTGATATAAAAACGCATATAACTAGTAATTACAATAGCGAAATTAATGGCGAAGATGTATAAATAAGTTTACTATGAAATTAAACGATCTAAAATCCACATATGAATCAAGAATAGCGAGAGTTAATCGTTGGCTTGAAGAAACTTATGGCTTCAAAGTGTATGATAAAGTTGATGTAGAAAAACTATATGCAACTAAAGAACACTTAGATAGACAACGTGAAGACCTTAAAAGAAGCTTACCTTTCAATTCATACCACGAAAATCCTGACTACGCAAAAAACATTCTTTTATCAGAAGCAATTGTTTTAATGATCGGTCAAATTGCTGACGAAGACTTACCAGCAAAACCAGAAGATGAAAATCAAGATGGTGAAGATAGTCCATTAACAACTGATAATAATAGCGATGAAGTTAGAGAAGAAGTTGTTAAAGAAAACGAAGATTTAGAACAAGCTGAAACAGTTTTAGCTTCTAAAAATTTAGTTGATACGTTACAGGGTATGGTTGAGGATTTAGGTAAAATGCAAAACGAAGATTTAGCGGCAATTACTGATCAAATGCAAAATCAATTTGGTGCAGATCAAGCCGGTAACTTTAATGTAAACGTAAACGGAATTATTGATAACTTATTAAATGCGGCCAAAGAAGCCAAAGAGAGTGTCAACAATGAAGTATTGATGCTACAAGGTGAAGCACCAGCTTCAGCAACAATGGATGATGATCCAGCTATGGATGTACCAGCCGGAGATGATGGTGATTCTTTAGAAATTGAAGAGCCAGCTGACGCAGAAACAGATGGTGACGATGCGGCATCAGGCCCATTGGACGAGCCTCTTGGTAGAGCCAAGAAGGCATAATGCGACTTACAGAAATTTCAGAAAATTATATTTCAAAATTGCGTACTGACGCACTTAATCTTCTTGTGAGATTAGTTGCTAAAGGCGATAATGAAATTGCTACTAATTCAATGTCCGATGAACTTAATAAAATGGGTCATTCTGTAAATTCTAATTCTTTAGCTGATTTAGTAAAAAATATGCCAATGGTTAGAAGTATTAACCAAGATAAAATTACCCTAAAACCAAATTCGAATTTGACACAGTTCTCAAAAGATGCTACAATGGATAATGAAAAGAAAGTTGATAAACTTGCTAAAAAAACCATTGATAAGAATCTTTAATTGTGACCAAATTACTAATAGAAAAATTTCAATATAAAAACTTAAAAAGAACAACAATAGACGGTAAGCGTCATTATGTTGGAGAAGATGGTAACCCTGTTCCTAGTGTTACTACAATACTTTCACACTCTAAAGATATGACAGCAATTAACAACTGGAAAAAAAGAGTTGGTAAAGTAGAAGCACAACGTATAGTTACAGAGTCAGCGAACTTAGGTACAGTTACACACAAACATTTAGAATCATATATTGAAGGTGTTGAACGGCCAGCTGGAACAAATCAAGTGTATCAACAAGCAAAGCAATTAAGTGATGTTATTATTGATCAAGGATTTGATAAAGTTAATGAAGTTTGGGGGATCGAGCAGGGGTTGTGTTTTCCAAATTTATATGCCGGAACGGCTGATATGGTTTGTGTATATGATGGTATGCCTGTTATAGGTGACTTTAAAACAAGTCGTAAAGTTAAAAAGAAAGAGTGGATTGAAGATTATTTTGTTCAATGTGCCGCTTACGCCTTAGCACACAACGAAGTGTACGGTACAGATATACAAGCAGGGCTTATTTTTATAGTATCACACAGCGGAGAATACCAGCAATTTTTAGTCAAAAACGGCGAATTTAAAAAATATACAGATATGTGGCTTGACAAAGTAGAAGCTTTTTACAAAGCTACTAAATAGTATTATATTAAGGTTTTAGCAAGATGACAACAACATTTGTAAGATTAAAAAACAGAAGAGGAAATCGTACCGATCTACCCCAGCCACTAGCTGAAGGTGAACTTGGTCTAGCATTAGATACACGAGAATTGTATATAGGTGCTGGCGACCAATCATCTAAGAATAGAATGGTGCAGGTAGGTAATTTTATAAATGCACAATCTAGTGTACAAAGTTTAATTGACACAAGATTAGTTGTTTTTAAAATGGCATCAACGGAAAGTTTTAAAGGTGATGGAACAAATACAAGTTCAACAACGTTAAATGGATCAGTATTAGCATTTCCTACAGGAAAAGACTCAGCAAGTTTTGGTTCAGATAAACTTGAAATATACAAATACAATATTAATAAAATACCTTCTAAAGTTTCAACATCAGGATATTCAGTTAGTGTATCAGGTACAGATTTAACTATTAATTTTAATGATGCTGGAAAGCCAGAAAACAATTCAGTAATTTGTGTAACAAAATGGCTAGGAACAGAAATAATTGAATATGTTAAAAAAGCTTATGCTGACGAAATGTCAATTGCCACATCGGCTGTAACAGCCGCAGTTTCTAAAACAGAAGACGTTATTACTTTTAGTGCTACTGGTAAAACAACATATACATTATATACTGATGTTTCAAGTGGTACAGGATTTGTTGATATTGGAGATCACGGTGCTAATCAACTTACTAAACAAAATTCATTTGCAACAGAATTAGCGGCAGAAAATGGAATTGGATCAGCTGGTATTAATACTGCCGTATTCATACGTGGCACAATGTCAGATTTAGGATACACCGCGGCAAAAGTAACAGCACCAGGTTCGTTATTAGTTGAATTAGATAGTCCACAACAAGCAGTACTATTATCTAAATTTTTAAATACGGCGTTAGGAACAGCTGAAGCTTCAGTGGCAAATAATATTAAAGTTTATACACAAGATAGTAAACCAGAATTTTTAAATAATCAATATGTTGGACCAACTTTTTTAATTAAGAAAACTTTAGCCAAGGGTGGTGCAACAGCAGATGTTACAAGCTTTTCATTAGCTGAAACTAATACTTACTTTTTAGACTATTCATTAAAATTTGGTTCGGCCTATGCCGTAGGTTGTATCAGAATCATATCAGATGGCACGAACGTTCATTATATTGATGACAGAACGGAAACAGCAAGTACAAATGATGTAGTGTTTTCAACACCAGCAGTTAGTGGTGGAGTTATTAAATTACAATACACTAATTCAAGTTCTTCAACCGATGCTACTCTATCCTATGTTTTAAAACGTTGGTTAACTAGTTAAGTATCCAGATAACTAACATTTGTCCACGATTTTGTTAATATTATTATTGACAACACTATACGATGTCAAGTAATATAGTATATTATAGAAGATTAAGAATAGGTAAAAAATGAATAAAGAAGCAGACCTGTACATTGTTAAACGAGACGGAAGAAAAGAATTACTAGACATTAATAAAGTACATAAAATGACAGAGGCGGCTTGTGAAGGGCTTACCGGTGTGTCATCATCACAAGTAGAAATGAATTCTGGATTGCAATTTTCAGATGGAATGACAACACAAGACATTCAAGAAGTATTAATTAAATCAGCAAATGATTTAATTACATTAGAAGCTCCTAATTATCAGTACGTTGCATCAAGGTTACTTCTTTTCTCACTTCAAAAACACGTATTTGGAAAATGGCTACCATCAGATAATCATATTCCATTAAGATATTTGGTATCAAGAAATATAGAACGTGGCGTGTATGATAAAGCAATATTAGATCAATTTAGCGATGATGAATGGAATAAGTTAAATGGTTATATGAAGCACGAAAGAGATTGGGATTTTACATACGCAGGTTTAAGACAGATAGTAGACAAATATCTTGTACAAGATAGAAGCACAGGTGCAGTTTATGAAACGCCACAATATATGTATATGATGATTGCGGCAACACTATTTGCAAATTATCCATTAGATACAAGAATGCAATACATCAAAAAATATTATAATGCTATTTCTACTTTTAAAATTAATATACCTACACCAGTAATGGCTGGAGTAAGAACGCCTATGAAACAATTTGCGAGTTGTGTTCTTGTAGAAGTTGATGATACATTGCCTTCTATATTTTCAAGTGATATGGCTATTGGTAGATATATTGCACAAAGAGCCGGCATAGGAATTAATGCAGGACGTATCAGAGGAATTAATGCTAAAATTAGAGGTGGTGAAGTAGCACACACAGGAGTTGTACCATTCCTTAAAAAGTTTGAAGCAACTGTAAGATGCTGTACACAAAATGGTGTACGTGGTGGTAGTGCAACAGTTCACTTCCCTATATGGCACCAAGAGATAGAAGATATTTTAGTTTTAAAAAACAACAAAGGTACAGAAGACAATAGAGTTCGTAAATTAGATTACTCAATACAAATTAGTAAATTATTTTATGAGAGGCTATTGGCTAGTGCCGATATAAGTCTTTTCTCACCTCACGATGTGCCAGGCTTGTATGATGCATTTGGTACAGAACAATTTGATGACTTATATGTTAAGTATGAAAAAAATAAATCAATTAGACGTAAAAAAGTTCCTGCACAAGAGTTGTTTAATAACTTATTAAAAGAAAGAGCTGAAACAGGTCGTATCTATATTATGAATATAGACCATTGTAATAGTCACTCGTCATTTAAAGATAAAGTTAATATGAGTAACTTATGTCAGGAAATAACATTACCAACAGTTCCGCTAGAACATATAGATGGAAACGGTGAAATAGCCCTTTGTATTTTAAGTGCTATTAATGTTGGTCAACTTAAAGATTTAGAAGAGTTAGAAAACTTATGTGATTTATCAGTTAGAGCTTTAGATGAAATTATTGATTATCAAAAGTATCCTGTTAAGGCGGCTGAGATATCAACGAAAGCTAGAAGAAGTTTAGGAGTAGGTTATATTGGACTTGCACATTATCTAGCTAAAAATTATGTAGGTTATGAAGATAAAAAAGCATTAAAAGTTGTACACGAATTATCTGAAGCATTTCAATATTATCTAATTCAAGCATCTATGAATCTTGCACAAGAAAAAGGTAAATGTGAATATTTTGATAGAACAAAATATGCAGATGGCAAAATGCCAATTGATCATTACAAAGCAGATTTAGATGAAGTATGTAGTACAAGATTAAAACTAAATTGGGAAAAATTAAGAAAACAAGTAAAACAATTTGGTATGAGAAATTCAACATTGTCAGCACAGATGCCAAGTGAAAGTTCTTCCGTAGTTAGTAATGCTACTAATGGAATTGAACCACCACGTGGTTTCTTATCAGTTAAAAAATCTAAAAAAGGTCCGTTAAAACAAATAGTTCCGCAATATAAAACATTAAAAGATTATTACACTTTGTTATGGGATATGCAATCAAATGATGGGTATATTAATATTGTTTCAGTAATGCAAAAATTCTTTGATCAAGCAATATCAGGAAATTGGAGTTATAATCCAACACATTTTGAAAACAATGAAGTTCCAATGAGTATTATGTTTAAAGATTTACTAACAACATATAAGTTAGGTTGGAAAACAAGTTATTACCAAAATACATATGATTTCAAAACAGATGCTTCAGTAGAAGTAGAAGTAGCACCAATACAAATAGCGGCACAGGAATTTGCTAAAGCAAACTTAGAAGTACAAGCAGGTGACGACTGTGATGCTTGTAATATATAGGACAATAAATATTTAGATGGCTAAGACAATTTTTAACAGAAACGAAATCGACTTCACTAAAGAACCAATGTTTTTTGGTGCTGATCAAAACGTACAACGATATGATGTATTCAGGTATCCACAGTTTGATAAATTAAATCAAACTATGTTAGGATATTTTTGGAGACCTGAAGAAGTTTCATTACAAAAAGATAGAGCAGATTACTCTACATTTAGACCAGAACAAAAACACATTTTTACATCAAACTTAAAATATCAAACATTATTAGATAGTGTACAAGGTAGAGGACCAAGTTTAGCATTTTTACCTTATGTTTCTAATCCAGAATTAGAAGGTTGTATTGTTACTTGGGATTTCTTTGAAACAATACACTCAAGAAGTTATACACATATTATTAAAAATGTTTATCCAGATCCAGCAGAAGTATTTGATACAATTTTAAATGACAAAGAGATTTTAAAAAGAGCTATATCTGTTACAAAAAATTATGATGATTTTATTCAAGCGGCATTAGATTATACAGTAAAAGGTAAAGGTGATTTATATGAAGTAAAGAAAAAACTTTATCTTGCAATGATGAACGTAAACATCTTAGAAGGATTACGTTTTTATGTTTCTTTTGCTTGTACCTTTGCATTCGGTGAGTTAAAACTTATGGAAGGCTCAGCAAAAATTATTTCATTAATTGCTAGAGATGAAGCAACGCACTTAAACCTAACAACTCACGTAATTAAAAATTGGCAACAAGGCGATGATAAAGATTTTACAAAGATTATCAAGGAATGTGATAGTCAAGTATACGAAATGTATAAAACTTGCGTTGAAGAAGAAAAGGCGTGGGCAAAACACTTATTCAAAGATGGAAGTATTATTGGATTAAACGATAGACTATTATACAAATATGTTGAGTTTATTGCTAATAAAAGATTAAAATCACTAGGTATGGAACCAATCTTTGAACACCCAGTAACACAAAATCCATTACCTTGGACACAGCACTGGTTATCGTCTGCCGGTTTGCAAGTTGCACCACAAGAAACTGAAGTTGAAAGTTATATCGTTGGTGGTGTTAAACAAGACGTAAACAAAGATACATTTAAAGGATTTAAATTATAATGTTAAAAGAACCAATAAAAAAAGATGATGTTATAGCAATGAAGCTTGTATCTGGAGAAGAAGTTATTGCTAAGGTTGTTACAAACGATGAAACAATGCTTACAGTTAATAAACCATTAACACTAATTCATACACCAAAAGGTATAGCTATGAGTCAGTATATGTTAATGCAAGATATGACTTCTCCAATATCAATTGCTAAAGAAAAAGTTATGATAATGACTAAAGCTAATACAATGGCGGCTGATCAATATACTCAAACTTTATCTTCAATTAAAAAGCCAACACAAGAAGAGAAATCTAGCATTATTACTAGTTAATCATTAGTTAGTAATTATTAAATAGTAGTATGAACAGAGCTACTAATCAACAAGACAATTCTGACGAGCTTAATAAAAATAAAGCTCTATGCTATTATCCTTTTAAAGCAATAGATGTAATATCTAATTCTAAGATCATTCCTTGTTGTAGATTTGATGATAGATTAAATCAAACTACGGATCCTGTTACTTCAAATAATACAATTACAGATATATTTCATAATAGTGATTATTATGATAATATGAGAAATAAGATGTTAAAAGGTGAAAAGATTAAAGGTTGTTGGAAGTGTTATAAAGAAGAAGAATCTAATATGCCAAGTATGAGATTAAGATCACATCAGAGTATGAATCAAAATACTGAAATTAATCTTGAATATATGGAAGTTGAAGTTGGTAGATTTTGTAATTTAAAATGTAGATCTTGTAGCCCAGATGTTTCAAGTGGATTTCATAATGAAATGAAGTCTAATAAATCTATGGAAAAATTTTGGAATTGGGATTTAACTGATGAGATGTTTAATGTAGACAATCAATTAAATGAAGTTTTCTTACATATTAAAAAAGAACAAGTTGAAAGTTTAAGGTATTTAAAAGTAACAGGAGGCGAACCTCTTTTAAGTCAATATTTTGTAGATTTTCTTAACAAACTTGTAGAATGGGATTTAGCTAAAAATATTTCTATTGAACTTTATACTAATTGTACTTTTTTACCAAAACAAAAACTTTTAGATAATTTTAAGTATTTTAAATTTATTGAATTGTATATGAGTATTGATGATATAAATGAAAGATCTGATTTTTTAAGATCAGGAAGTGAATGGAAAATAATGGAAAAAGTTGCAAAGTCTTGGTCTAATTTTACTTCAAAAAATGATAATATGAAACTCTCTGTAAGTACTACAATTTCTATTTTTAATATATTTTATTTGAAGCAATTAGTTGATTGGATTGCTAGTACTCTTAATATAGACTGGCCTAATATTAATTTTGCATATTGGCCTAAGTATATGTATATAGGAAATTTTGGAAAAGAAATTCGTCAAGAAATAGATAATATGTTAAAAAAAGATTTTGATAAAAATACATTATCAGAAGCCGGAATCTATAATATAAGCAAAATTGAAAGTATTGTTAAGGATCAAAATCCTGGCAATAATTATGAAGATTTTATAAAATATACAAGTCTTTTTGATACAGCAAGAAATGAAGATTGGAAAGAAACATTTCCTAAATTACATCAATTATTAAAACAGTATAAAAACAGTATATAAATACTGTTATGCCAGCGGTAACAAGATTAGGAGATGTATGTACAGGTCACGGATGTTTTCCGTCTAGACCAAATGTGAGTGCTTCTCCGACTGTATTTGTAAATGGAATACCTGTTCACAGAGTAGGTGATGCGTGGGATACTCATTGTTGTGGAGTTTGTCACTCAAGTGTATTAGGTAGTGGGTCAGCAACAGTATTTGCAAACGTAAAACAAATAGGTAGAATAGGTGATGCTGTAGCTTGTGGTAGCACAGTAGCAAGTGGTTCTGGTAACGTATACGCAGGAGGATAAAAATGTCAACAAGAAATATATGGGGTATAGGAAATGACGTATTAAATTTCCCAAATGATACCATTCCAGTATCAAGTATGATGAGTGATACACAAAAGAATTTAATTAATAGTGGATTACTTGATCAAGTTGATTTTACTGATCCTTGGGGAAGAACATCTAAAGCATATCCTGGTTTACAAAATCCTCACAATGACGTTTTAACTCAAATTGCTAATGGTTGGAATTCTAGATTATCGCCATTACCAGACAATTGGAATCATTCTAATTATGCTACGAGAACAATAGTTCCTGGATCAGCATTAGGCAATGGAATGAGTTCTAGGAAACTAACTGATACAGAAATTAAAGACATAGGTTTTGTAGAAGGTATTTTAAAAGATTTTACTTGGATGACTAATAGACAATCTGGTATGGATGTTATGGAATATGCAAATCCTAATAGTATGTGGTCAGCATTAGGAAATACTGGAACGTATGGTGCTATGGTTGGATTGCCAACAACAGCAAGTTTTCCAAATGGTATTTCAGTTCCAGGTGTAACAAATTATCTTGGTGTTGCTAGAACTGTTAATGAAATAGGACAAATTTTAAATAATGTACCAAAAGGTTATACTTCAGGTCCTTGTAAATGGATTGAAGATATAATGAAATCTATTATGAAGGGTGGAGCAATATTAAATGATATATTAAACAAAGTACTTGAAGTACTTGGTATTATTGGTTTAGTAAACGCAATACTTGGAATGATTAAAATGTTAATGAATATGATACTTGAAGATATAAGAATGTTAGGTAGTGCAATTGAAAGAATGAAGCAGGCCGCTTTATCTGGATTATTAGAAGCATTAATGAAAGATCCTTGTATGAGATATTTAATTACATCAGGATTAGCAATAGCTGGTACAGTTGCTATTCTAAAAACAACCTCTCTATAATTTTTTCTTGTTTTTTCTAAAAATTCGTGTATAATTAACAGACAACGTTGAAGTTATCGTAATAGATTATATGGACGTGGGGGCAGTACCCACCACCTCCACCATTAAGTTAAAAAGTTTTATGGGGGTGAACTAGGATCGACAGTAATTCAAAGGGTAATGGAGTTGTCCGGATGTAAGCTCGGTTAACGCGAACAAACTTATAAATGCAGATGAAAATCTAGCACTTGCGGCCTAATTCGTTAGGCTAACGGGGTCCGGGGCACCTGGCAACAGAACGCCCCACTTGTAATTGGAGATACAAATGAATAAAATTAAAGAATTTTGGGTAACAAGTTATAAATCAGATCCGTTTGCATTTGTAAATGAGATGGCTTCAACAATACTAGTTATTATAGGATCATTTATTTTAACTTGGACAGTATTAGATCCGAAGCCAGAAATTTTTATCCCTTTTTATTGGGCTGGTAGTATTGCTGGTTTTATAGGAGCATATCGTAGAACTCTGCCTTGGGTTATGGTGCTAACATTCTGGTTCATAGTGTTAAATAGTGTTGCACTTTGGAGACTATTTTTATAATGGCAGTAGTACATAAACATTTGATAATTAGAGCAGAAACTAATAAAACACCAACGGACCCAGCTTGGGCTCATCAGTGGTTAACAAAATTAGTAAGAAAGATAGGAATGAAAATTTGTCAAGGTCCTATTACTGCTTATGTAAATATTCCCGGCAATAGAGGACTAACAGGTTTAGTAGTTATTGAAACATCACATATTGCTTTACATTGTTGGGATGAAGACAGCCCAGGATTATTACAACTAGATGTTTATACTTGTGGACCAATGGACGAACAAATAATTTTTGATGAAATTAAAAAGTTTGATCCGGTTTGCGTAGAATACAAGTATCTTGATAGGAAAAGAAACTTAAAAGAAATAGATGTCAATAAAAAGTAAAATTGCCAATTGGGGCAAACAATTATCAGTATTAGAAGGCATAGATAGATTACAATATCTAGTTGAACTAGCAGATAGAAAAACTTCTTTGTCTAGTGATAAAAGGGTTAATGCAAATATGATACCTGGCTGTGTATCTCAAATTTGGGTAGATGTTAGATTAGAAGATAATAAAGTTATTGCAGACTATGATTCAGATGCAATGATAACAAAAGGAATTACAAGTGTAGTATGCGATTGTTTTACAGGTGCTACAAAAGAAGAAGTAAGTGATGTAGTTGTAGAAGACTTTGAACAATTGAATATTAAACAATTATTAACAGCACAACGACAAAATGGGTTAGGCAACCTTATCAATACAGTCATAAACAAGTCCCACCAGTTATAGTAGTAGTTAAGTTTCCATTAACAGCACTTTAAATACAGAGTGTCAAGACTTAGGAGAGGCATAACCGCAATCTTCGTAACATTAATGTTACTCATTGCAACTATACCTTTGAATTCTCATTCCAAGGCTAAAGAAAGTTCTGAAAAATTTATCATAGATTTTAGAATTAATGTTTCATATGGATTAGGTTGGAGAGTTGATACTCCAGATCCAACACCAATGATTCCAGGAAAAGAATACACTATCAATTTAATGGCAATCAATGATATGGATTCTACTAAAATTGCTGAAGTTATGTATGGATACTTGCCACCTGAATTTGCAAGATATTTCTTATTGGTAGAATGTTTTTGTTATGACACCCTTAAATTAAAAGCAAAAGAAGTAACAGAGCTACCAATAGTTGTTATTATTGATCCAGCTATACTCAAAGATAGAAAATTTAGAAAAGATAAAAATATAACAATAAGATTCAATTTCTACCCACAGATAAAACGTTGACGAATACATAATTATATCATATAATAGTTTTAATGAATGTAATCGAACTATTGCTGGTAACAGAGGAAAGTCAGGACACAGGCAGATATGTGCAAGTCCAAATAGAGTGTTAACGACTGCCAGGACACAGGGTAGGACGCAAAGGTAGATAATAGTTTAAAACAGAATCCTGCTTACGGATTATATTCATTACTAACCCGGAAGGGTGGCTGAGTGGTTGAAAGCACCGGTCTTGAAAACCGGCAATGGAGCAATTCATTCGTGAGTTCGAATCTCACCCCTTCCGCCAGTTAATGAAGGAATAAAAATGGAAGATAATGATACAAAATTAAATGATGCTTATGATCTAATTTTTAAGCAAGTAGAAAAATTAACTAAAGATGGAGTAGAGCCTGTTATTATTGCTGGAACTTTATTAGCTCAAGCACTTAGGTTATACAGAACAGTATTATCAGAGCCAGACTTTGAAAGAATGATGGATACTGTGTTTGGCAGACTTAATGAAATAGAACCATATGGTCCAACTGATAAAACTTTGCTTCACTAAATATGTGTAAAACAGAAATAAAAATATGACCTATTATGTTAACCAAGCCTGTGTAATGTGTAAACATACTGACTGTGTGGAAGTATGCCCAGTTGATTGTTTTTATGAAGGCGAAAATTTTTTAGCAATTAATCCAGATGAGTGTATTGACTGTGGAGTCTGTGAACCAGAGTGTCCTGTTGATGCAATTAAACCTGATACACACGAAGAACCAGATAAAGATAAATGGATTGAAATTAATAAAAAACATTCAAGTGGACCAAACAGATGGCCAGTTTTAACAAAAATGATTGAACAAATGGAAGAAGCAGAAAAATATAATCCAGATACTTACAAAGAAGACAAAATGTCTTTGTTATCAGAAAAGCCAGGACCAGGAGATGAAGGACGATGAGTAAAAAATTTAGTGAAAAATGGCGAGAAGAAAAAGAAGCTAAAAAGAAAAAAAGATTAGAAAAAGATGGAAGTATTAAACCTGACGCAGATGTTGGAAAAGGTTTAGATCAAGTAATGAAAAAAGAACAACAAATTGATCTTGCAACTCTTAGAGATAAGCATTTATTCGTTGCCACGCCAGCTTATGGTGGACTAGTAGGTGAAGCATATTTAAAAGCTATGGTGAAGATAGGTATAATGTTTAAACAATATAATTTACATTTTACACTTTGCACTATTGCAAATGAATCTTTAATTACTAGAGGCCGAAATACTTTGACAGCTATGTTTATGAGTGATCCTAAATTTACAGATATGATTTTTATTGATGCTGATATACATTTTGAAGCAGAATCAGTTTTAAAGTTATGGGCACATATAAACAATCCTAAAAATCCAAAAGTAGAAGTTGCAATAGGTTCTTATCCAAAGAAATCTATTAACTGGCCCCAAATTCATCAAGCAGTAAAAAATGGAGCAACAGCAGATGAGATGCAGTTACACCAAGGGTCGTATGTAATGAATATACGTACAGATGATAAAGGAAGAATACCATTACAAGAAGGTTTGATTCCTGTTTATGATGGCGGTACTGGATTTATGATGTATAAAAAACAAGTTATACAAAGAATGATGGACAAATGGCCTGACTTACATTATAAAAATGATTTAAATACCGATCCTAAACACGATCCTTATATGTATGCTTTATTTGATACTGTCATTGATCCTAAAACAAGACGTTATTTGTCTGAAGACTATACTTTTTGTAGACGTTATCAAGAATTAGGTGGACAAATTTGGATGGACCCATCGATTAATTTAGATCACCAAGGAAATTATTTGTTTAAAGGTAATATTGCAAATCAATTTACATATTCGGGTGAAGCAACAGCAGATGAAATGCAAAATATTAATAAGCAGATGGAAAAAAACATCGCACCAACACCAAATGAAGCTAACCCAGAAGGTACACCAGGTGATGATACAAAGTTCTAAAACTATAAAAAAAGAAATTGATGATTTAAAACGAGAAGTTAAAGAACAGGCAATAATAACTAGAAGAACAATAGTAAAAACATCTCAAAAAAATGAAGAATATAGTTTAAGAAGTAAAGTAGCAAGGCAAGAAAAGAAAAACAAACGAGAACAATACTTACGTAGAAAGTATCCATCAGTTAATGAAGCATACAAGCATTATGTGATGACGATGAAGTTAGTAAAATCTAAATAATGACCAATTGGCATAAAGTCGAAGACCTTTATATAGTTTGTAATAAAAAAATAGCAAACGTACCAAAGAAAAAAGCAACAATAGATTGGGTAGGAATAGACTGTGTGTATAAAATTAAAATTGATAATAAAGTAGTACACGTTGGTAGGTCTGACACTTGCAAAAAACACGGTGGTGCTGAAAAAACTAGAAAAGCAATAGTACAATTAATGGGTTGGGAAACAAGAAATCCAGGAATTACAACAACAAAGCTTTGGGAAAGTATTAAAAAGACTTATAAACCAAAAATTGGCAATATTAAAATTGGAATTATAGCGACAAACAACATAGAAAAAGTGTATAATAAAGAAGTAATATGATATTTAAAAGCAACAAAGACCACTTATTGCATAAAGTTTTTAAAGGCTTAAATACTTTTGTAGACAAAAATATGTTTAAGCAATACGAAAACGATATCCTAAAATCATTAGAATACCTAGCTACAAATACAGGCGAATTAAAACTTGAATACAAAGAATTAATGGCTTGTTGGAAGTGGTATAATATTGATCGCCCTAAAAGAGAAGCTAAAAATGATTTAGGACATAGTATGATGTACTATGAACAAGATACAAAAATGTTAGCAAGGGCGGTTTCATTAAGAAAATTTTCAGAACAACTTTTTAAAGGAGGAGATTATGAACCAAGGATCGGGACTTTTCAAGCGACACGAAAATCTATCACAAAAGGTAGAAATGTTGGAAAAGGAGAGACAACGTAATAGAACTTTTCAGCATAAGGCAGAATTACTACGACTTAAAAAAGAGAAACTGTTAATTAAAGAACAAATAGAAAGAATTAAAAAGAATTAATAAATGTACGAATATAGATGTAAAATATTAAAAATTATTGACGGAGATACTGTCGATGTTGATATAGATTTAGGTTTTGGAGTATGGATGCACAAAGAACGTGTTAGACTACACGGCATTGATACTCCAGAATCAAGAACTAGAGACAAAGTTGAAAAGAAATATGGATTAATGTCTAAAAAGTTTGTCCAAGAAAGATATCCAATAGGGTCAAATGCAATATTAATAACGCACAAAGACGCTACTGGAAAGTTTGGACGTATTTTAGGCGAATTAAAATATAACAACACTACAATCAATAAAAAAATGATCACAGAAGGATATGCAGTTGCTTATCACGGACAAGCAAAAGAAGATGTCGAAGCTGGACATTTAAAAAATAGAAAAAAATTGGACAAGTTGATTACTAAAGTTACTAAAGTAAAATGAAACTTGATTTGCACGGTCTAGCTCTCCACGATGCTTGGAGAAGATTTAAAGAATGGATATATGATCAACAAAAAGATCCTGACACTAAATCTGTAATAGTTGTAACTGGGCAAGGTGAAATCCATAAGGAATTGCCAAGGTGGTGTGATGAAATGAGTTTTATTAGACACATAGATTCAATTGCATCAGCTGGGGCTTACCACATATTCTTCTATAAAAAGAGACGTAAATAGATTGACAAAAATTGGATTTTATTGTATATTAATAATAGAGGACTTAACGTCAACCCTCTTTAAACATTCTGCCGTTATATAGGAGAAAAAAATGACTAGTGATATTAGTTTTGAAGAAGCAGTAGATAAAATAATTGATGAAGATGCTGATTATGAAAATGTAACAGAAGAATGTTTTACGTCAACAAAAAGTTTTTGGAACTTTCCTTGTGCTCATAGACAATATAGACACGATGGGAATTGCCATTTAATTCACGGATACAGCAGAAGTTTTCATTTTGTATTTGGCATTAAATCATTTACAAAAGAAGGGTTTGCAGTTGACTATGGTGACTTAAAAGAATTAAAAGCACATTTAGATCATATGTATGACCATACTTTAGTTTTAGATGAAGACGATCCACATATGGATAAATTTAGACAGTTAGAAAATGCAGGTGTATGCAGAATTAGAACTCATCCGATGGGACCTGGTATGGAAGGTACAGCACATTATCTTTGTGAATGGACAGATAAGTGGTTGCGTAAAAGAACTAGAGGACGTGCTTGGGTTATTAGTGTAGAAGCACGAGAAAATGATAAAAATAGTTCAATATATACGAACCCGAATGCTGGTTTTAAAGGCTGGATAGGTTAACGTATTATATAACCTTAATTTAATTACCAAATAAATAATAGTATGTTATTAACAATACTAACATTATTGTCAGCATTATCAATAAGTGCAGTGGCTATCTTCTATTCTATAGCAGGTTTGGCCGCGATATTTGCCGGTGCGGCAATTCCTATTATGATAATGGGTACTGTTTTAGAAGTAGGTAAATTAGTTACCGCTTCTTGGCTATATCAAAATTGGAAAAGGTCACCGTTCTTTTTAAAGTTCTATCTCACGATCTCAGTAGTAGTTTTAATGTTTATAACCTCTATGGGTATATTTGGTTTCTTATCCAAAGCACACGTAGAACAAACAGCACCGTCAACACTTATTGTACAAAAAATAGATCAAATAGATGAAAGACTAGTACGTGAAAATAGCAAAGTAGAAAGATTTACAATAGACTTAGAAAGACTTAATACAGGTACAAATGTTAGAATTGATACTTTAGTTGATAATGAAGAAGAAAAATTAAATTCAATTTACTCACGTATTGATAAAGAAATATCTGATGCAACAGCTATTGCCAATACAGCTATAGCAACACAGCAAGAAAGAATTAATCAAGCTAAAGATAGAGCTGATAGAGATATTGCTCAACTTAATGAAGCTAGAAAGAAAACGTTTGGAAAAAAACGAATTGATGATGAGATAACCAAAATAAGAGACAATGAATTAGCAGTGGCTTCCGCGGCACAAAAAGAAATAATAAAAATACAAGAAAAATTAAATGTTGATATACAAGCTATTAAAGACAAATATCAACCTAGTATTGATGCTATTACAACTAACGTAACAAAATTAACAGGCCAAGCAGAAGATACGACAGCAGACATTGACGCAAAAGCAATTGAATTAGAAGGAAAACTTGCAGTTGTATTTGCTAACATTGATGATTTAAATGAAGAGAAATTTGTATTACAGTCTAAGATTAAAGAAATAGAAGTAGAAGTTGGACCAATAAAATACATAGCAGAATTTGTTTATGGGCAAGAAGCTGATGCTGACTTGTTAGAAAAATCTGTTAGATGGGTTATTATTATAATCATATTTGTATTTGATCCACTTGCAGTATTATTGTTAATTGCGGCAAACTTCTCTTTAAAAAGAAGATTTGGCAGAGATATGGAAGAAATGATTGAAGGTAAATTTAGTGGTGGAAAATTAGATGACTATTGGAAAGATAGATATCAAAATATGAAAGAAGATCTTTCAAGGTTTAATGTGCAAAAAGAACAAGCAGAAACTAGCGAAGATATGCCTGAAGCTACATATGAATTAGGCGAAGTAGACATATCACCAAAAGAAGATCAAAAACCAGTTGAAGATTATATGGATGAAATTGCATATGATTTACCAGAAGAATCAAATGATTTAGGTCATCCAAATTATGACTTGGTTAAAGATGAAGTTACTAATGAAAAGAAACATTGGGAAGATATTGATAAAGAAAAACAACTAGAAGAATTTAAAAAACGAGAAGAAGAAGAAAAAGAAGCATTAGAAGAATACTCACGTAAAGCTAGAGAAGAAGATCACTCTGTTAGTATTGCTGAAGATGAAGTTACACCAACTATAATTGAAGATGTTAAAATTACAGACTTATCTGAAGACGATAGTAAAAAAAAGACTTAAAAATCAGAAAAGAACGAATAAAAAGAATTGACATCAACGACCAAGTTAGTGTAAAATTAAAAGAAGTAACAAAGACGATTGATATGGAAGGCATTAATAAAAGAACTCAAAAAACATTAGCACTCAACAATGGAGCCAAAGGTGAGACAGTTATTAGGACTAACAAAGGTTGGTTAGATCAGAAATCAGATAATAATAAATGAGTGATAAAGAGATTAAAATGAAGTGTTCCTTCTGTGAGAAGACAAGAGCTGAATCCCATAAATTAATTGCAGGACCTAAAGAAACATTTATCTGTGATGAATGTGTAAAGCTTTGCCACGATATTTTAAAAGAAGGCACAAAAGAAACTGAATCAAAAGAATTTGCTATTCCTGATCCAAAAAAATTACACGGATTTTTAAACGAACACGTAATAGGACAAGATAGAGCAAAGAAAATTATTAGTGTAGCAGTTTATAATCATTTTAAAAGAATTGTTAATAACTTAATAAAAGATGATGGAACAGATGAAATTGAAAAGTCAAATGTTTTAATGTTAGGACCATCTGGTGTAGGAAAAACACTTATAGCTAAAAAGGTTGCTGAATATGTGAATGTACCATTTGCTATTGCTGATGCAACAACAATAACAGAATCAGGTTATGTAGGTGATGATGTTGAAAACATTGTAACAAGATTATTACAGCAATCAGATTTTAATGTTGAAAAAGCTGAACGTGGAATTATATACATTGATGAAATAGATAAAAAAGCTAAAAAAGGCGAGAACGTATCTATTACAAGAGATGTATCTGGTGAAGGTGTACAACAAGCATTATTAAAAATTATTGAAGGTACAACTGTTAGAGTACCACCACAAGGCGGAAGAAAACACCCTGGACAAGAAATGATAGAAGTTAATACAGCAAATATTTTATTCATAGTTGGTGGTGCGTTTGTTGGTATAGATAAAGTTATTAATAAAAGAGCTAATAAGTCAGCAGGTATTGGATTTAATCAAGTAGTCGAAGCTGTTGACACAGAATACGATGAGTGCGAACCAGATGATTTAATTAAGTATGGATTAATACCTGAGTTAGTTGGAAGACTACCAGTTATAGTAGGTTGCCATAATTTAGATAAAAAAGATTTAAAAGCAATTATGCTTGATGTAAAAAATTCATTAATTAAACAATCTCAACGTTTGTTTAAAATGGAAAATGTAGATTTAATAATTACTGATGATGCAGTAAAATATGTAGTAGACGAAGCATATGAAAAACATCTAGGTGCTCGTGGATTAAAATCTGTACTAGAAAAAGGTCTATTAGAAATACAATATGACTTACCAGAATATAGAGATGGTAAAGTTAGTGAAATTACTGTCAGTAAAAAGACCCTCAAAGGAGAAAAGCCAATGCTCACTTATGAGTTTGATGTTAAAGAAAAAGAAGTTAACGAAGGAAAAAAAGAAAAAGATAAAGATAATGGCACAACAGGCAAGGAATGAAACCAAGATATAGCAATTACGAATATCAAAAAAAGAAAGCATTAATAAACGAAAACATTAGAAGTAAAGAAGTTCGTTTAGTACAAGAATCATCACAAGATATAGTTACTACACAAGAAGCATTACGACAAGCAAGAAATGAAAATTTAGATTTAGTATGTGTTAGTAATAAATCTAATCCACCCATTTGTAAAATTATGGATTATGGAAAACATTTATATGAACAAAAAAAGAAACAAAAATTGGCAGATAAAAAGCAAAGAGAAGCTATTGTTGATACAAAAGAAATCCAATTTAGGCCAGCAACAGGAATAGGCGATCTTAAAGTAAAAGCAAAGAAAGTACAAGAATTCATAGATGATGGAGATAAAGTGAAATTAGTAATGAAATTACGTGGCAGGGAAAATGCTATGAAGGATGTTGCTATGGAACAATTCAAGAAATTTGTTGAATTAATTAAGAATTATGACTATGATTATAGACCCAATATTCAGGGTAACAAAATACTTGCAATTTTAAAGAAAGGTGCTATAATAAAGAACAATGAACGATAAACCTAGAAAAAAATACGACCTTAAAAACTTTTCCAACTTTGGCAAGTTTGAGCAAAAGCGAGACAGAAGACCAAGACGTGAGCCTGATCCTCCTGGATTAGCAGTTACAGTTCACGGCGAAGATGTAATGAAAGCTTATAGAAGGCTTAAGAAAAAATTAATGAAAGATAACCTTATGGATACAATAAGGGATAAAAGATATTACAGAAAGCCAAGTGAAATAAAACAAGAAAAAAGAAAGCAACAACGAAGAGCTATGCAAAAGAATCAAAAAGAACGTGCTATGAATTATGGCATACGATATAAAAATTATGATCCTAGCACGGCAAAACAACGTGGCTATTAATGTTCGGCCACATAAAGTTTCATCAACACCCTTCAGATACTAAAGGAAAACAAGCTTACATTGATTTTGTAGATTACAAAATGAGTATAGTATGCTCATCTACATCTTATGGTGGCGAAAAAGGTTTATATGAAATTGCAATATTTGATAAAAAAGGTGAGTTTGTTGATTTAAAAGGTATTACTAATAAAGATGATACAGTACAAGGTTGGTTAAGAGAAAATGAAGTTGTACTGATAATAGAAAAAATGTGTGAAATAACACAAATGGATATAAGATTAGTATTATTAAGATCAGCATTTAAGGAGAAAAGAGATGAAAAATACTATTAACGAACTTGTAGAACAAGTAGCTAGAATGAACAAAGATGAAAGAGATCAATTTGTACAAACTCTAGTTAATAAGTGGCCTGATTTATCAGAGTCAATTTATTTTTTATTAAATGTAAATTTAATGGAAAAGGAGAACATTAAATAGATGTTTAATGCAAGGGCGGTTAGCTCAGTTGGTAGAGCATCTCGTTTACACCGAGGGGGTCAAAGGTTCGAGTCCTTTACTGCCCACCATTGGAGTGTTAGCTCAATTGGTTAGAGCACCCGCCTGTCACGCGGGAGGCTGAGGGTTCGAGTCCCTTACACTCCGCCAGAAAAAATAAATAATGTTATGCAAGATATCCGAAAACAATTTCCTATTTTTAATAAACCTTTACCAAACGGTAAGAAGTTAGTATATTTAGATAGTGCTAATTCTTCACAAAAACCGCAAAGGGTATTAGATAGGTTATATGATTTTTACTCACAAGAATATAGTAGTGTTGGGAGAAGTATACATCAATTAAGTTCAGGTGCAAGTAAAAGTTTAGATGATAGTAGAACAGCAGTTGCAAGATTTTTAAATGCTGACTCTGTAGATGAAATTGTTTTTACAAAAAGTGCCACAGAAGCTATTAATACGATTGCAGAAAGTTTTGGCAGGACTCAACGTGATCATTATGAAATAATTTGTTCTGAATTAGAACATAATTCAAATTATCTTCCTTGGCATTTACAAAGAGCTCATAAAAATGCAACAATTAAATTTATTCCTTTAAAAGATGATTATACATTAGATGTAGATAAACTAGAAAGTTTAATTACTAAAAAAACAAAAATGATTGCAATAACTCATTTATCAAATGTTACTGGTGAAGTAATTAATGTTAAAAAAGTTTGTGAAATTGCACACAGTAAAGGAATAGCAGTTTTTGTAGACGGTACACAAGGTGCACCACATATGAAAGTTGATGTACAAGATATTGATTGTGATTTCTATTGTATTAGTGGTCATAAAATGTATGGACCATCAGGCGTTGGGGCTTTGTACGCCAAAGGAAAATGGTTAGATGAATTATCACCTTTTCAAGGTGGTGGTGGAACTGTTTTTGATGTTACCCAAGATGTAATTCAATATGCAGAAGGACCAAAAAAGTGGGAAGCAGGAACACACCCAGTTGCTGAAATTGTAGCATTAAAAGAAGCGATAGATTTTTATTATGATGTTGGATTTGATACTATGTTAAATCACGAAAAGCAATTAGTTAAGTATTTGTATGAAAAATTAGCATCTGATAATGACATTGAATTATTATGTGGTAACAAACCTAATGCTGTATTATCATTTAATGTTAAAGGAATACACCACGAAGATATGGCAATGTTTTTAGATGAATATGGTATTGCTACAAGACCAGGCCAACATTGTGCTATGTTATTCCATAAAAGGTTTAGTTTAACAGGTTCAGTTAGGGTATCATTAGGTGTATATAATACCAAAGAAGAAATGGACTTTTTCGTAGATTCTTTAAGAGAAATTAAAAGTAAATTATCCAAATAGTATTGACTTCTTGATAAGTATTTTATATAATACTGACTATACAATTAAATATAATTAATAAGGAAATTTATGTCAGAAAAACTAGAAACATTAGTAGAACAGTTAGGAAAGCTAACAGTAATGGAAGCGGCTGATTTAGCCAAACAATTACAAGAAGCTTGGGGAATTGATCCATCAGCTTTAACGGCGGCACCCGCGGCGGCAGAAGCACCAGCTGAAGAAAAAGCAACAGCAACAGTTGTCTTAAAAGATTTTGCTGAAGGTAAGAAGATACCAGTAATTAAAGAAATAAGAGGAATACTTGGTTTAGGATTAATGGAAGCTAAAACGTTTGTAGAAAGTTTACCAAAAGATGTTGTTGTAGATGAAGAAAAAGCTAAAGCAGAAGAAATTAAGAAAAAACTAGAAGCGGCAGGCGGAGTAGTTGAAGTAAAATAAAATAATGTTAGAAGAGCATAAAGTAGGAAAAGATTATAAAGAAGGCTTTACTACAAATGTTGAAGCCTATACACTCGCCCCAGGCCTAAATGAAAACGTTATTAAAAAAATTTCAAGTTTTAAAAAAGAACCAGAATGGCTTTTAGACTGGAGATTAAAAGCTTATAAGACTTGGTTGAATATGAAACAACCAGAATGGTCAAAGCTAGACATTAAGCCAATCGATTATCAAGCAATAAGTTATTACTCAACACCAAAAGCTAAATTAAAATCTATGGATGAAGTAGATCCTGAAGTTTTAAAGACGTTTGAAAAATTAGGAATACCTTTAGCTGAACAGGCCGCATTAGCAGGAGTGGCCGTTGATGCAGTTTTTGATAGTGTATCTGTAGCAACAACATATAAAAAAGATTTAGCAAAGCAAGGAATTATATTTTGCTCATTTAGTGAAGCAGTACAAGAACACCCTGAACTAGTTAAAAAATATTTAGGTAGTGTAGTACCATCTGCAGATAATTATTTTGCTTGTTTAAATTCAGCAGTATTCACAGATGGTTCATTTGTTTATATTCCAAAAGGAGTTAGATGTCCTATGGAACTATCAACATACTTTAGAATTAATGAAGCTAACACAGGACAGTTTGAAAGAACATTAATTATTTGTGATGATGATGCATACGTATCTTATTTAGAAGGTTGTACAGCACCTATGCGTGATGAAAATCAGTTACACGCCGCGGTAGTTGAGTTAGTTGCTTTAGAAAACGCAGAAATAAAATATTCAACAATACAAAATTGGTATCCTGGAGATGAAAATGGCAAAGGTGGAATTTATAATTTTGTAACTAAACGTGGAAAATGTATAGGTAAAAAAAGTAAAATTTGTTGGACACAGTTAGAAACTGGATCTGCATTAACTTGGAAGTATCCATCTTGTGTACTAATTGGAGATGACTCTATTGGAGAATTTTATTCAGTAGCAGTTTCAACTGGTATGCAACAAGCAGATACAGGTACTAAAATGATTCATATTGGAAAGAATACTAAATCAACAGTTATTTCAAAAGGTATTTCAGCAAAACAAGGAAAACAAACTTATAGAGGTTTAGTATCTATGGGTAGTAATTCTAACAAGTCAAAAAATTATACACAATGCGATTCGTTGTTAATTGGTGATACTTGTTCTGCACTTACTATACCATATATTAAAAGCAAAACAAATTTAGCAAAGTGTGAACACGAAGCATCAACATCTAAAGTATCAGATGATCAAATATTTTATTTGAGACAACGTGGACTTAAAGAAGAAGATGCTGTGAATTTAATTGTAAATGGCTTTGTAAAAGAAGTAACTAAACAGTTGCCAATGGAATTTGCTGTAGAAGCCAACAAACTTTTATCAGTAACATTAGAAGGATCAGTAGGATAATGAATATTGTTATAGCAGGTTACGGATATGTTGGTAAAGCAATAGAAAGTTTTATTAAAGATTATCACAATGTTACTATTGTAGATCCTGCTTTTAATAAAAATACTATTAGTAACAGCAATCCTAATGCTGTTATTATTTGTGTATCAACACCAGCTGGTGTAGACGGATCGTGTGATGTTAGTAATGTTATACAAGTTATAAATGAAACACCTAAAGAAGTACCTATATTAATTAAGAGTACAATAAGTCTAGAAGGTTGGAAAGAAATAAGAAAATGTGTAGCCCCATTAAGAATTACATTTAGTCCAGAATTTTTAAGAGCAAAAACAGCCATAGAAGATTTTCAAAATCAGGAATTAATGTATTTTAGTAACGGTAGTGTATTTTGGCAAGAGTTATTTTCAAATATTAATCCTAAATTACAGTTCAAAGAATTTAGTGCTGAAGAACTAGTGTTAGCAAAGTATTTTAGAAATAGTTTTTTAGCAACTAAGGTTATTTTCTTTAATCAAATATTTGATTTATGTAAAACAATAAGAACTGTTAATTATGAATCAGTAAGACAAATTGTTACAGATGATAATAGAATTGGAGAAGGTCATTCACGAATTACAGAAGAAAGAGGATTTGGAGGTCATTGCTTTCCTAAAGATATAAAAGCAATAATAGAAACAGCAAATAAAAATAAAAGCAATTTAAGTTTAATTAAAACAGCGATTGATTATAATAAAGAAGTACAAAACAGTAACAAAGTAAATTTAGATTTAAGAACGTTACAAAAAGAATCAGCAAGAGCTTTAGTAGTAATGCAAAATGCAGATAACTTATCTTTATCTGAAATAAATCAAAAAGTAAATCACGATAGTACTTTATTCTATAAAAAAGTTTTAGAAAAATATATAGAGCTATTTGGTGACTTACCAAGTAAAACAAAAGAAGGAAAAGAAGTTAACCTAATAATGGAGTAGTTATGATAGTAGAAATGGAAAAATATCAATATGATGAAATAGTAAAAGGTTCAGTCAACGCACAGAAAAGTTGGAGAACAGTACCAGCACCACAACGTGGAGAATTAATTAGACGTTTTGGAAATGCATTAAGAGAAAATTTACTTACTCTCGGAAAAGGAGTAACACAGGAAAGTAAAAAAATATTAGTTGAAGGAATAGGTGAAGTACAAGAAGTTGTAGATATGTGTGACTTTGCTGTTGGCTTATCAAGACAGTTGTATGGATTAACTATGCCTTCTGAAAGACAGGATCACAGACTACAAGAAATTTGGAATCCACTAGGAGTCATAGGTGTAATTACTGCTTTTAATTTTCCAGTTGCCCCTTGGGGTTGGAATTTTTGTTTAGCAATAGTATGTGGTAACAGTTGTGTATGGAAACCATCTCCTAAGACAATGAAAATATCTTATAAGTGTAAAGAGATATGGGATAGTTGTTGTACAGGTGAATATGAAGATGCAAGAGGTTTATTAACTATTATTGATGGACACAATGAACCTTCTGAATGGTTAGCCGATGATCCTAATATTAAATTATTAAGTGCAACAGGATCAACTGCTATGGGTAAAGCATTAGCACCAAGAGTTGGAAAAAGACTTGGTAAGGCGTTATATGAGTTAGGTGGAAACAACGCAATGGTTGTATCTAAACACGCAAACCTAGATTTGGCCGTAAGAGCGATTGTGTTTAGTGCAGTTGGTACTTGTGGACAACGATGTACTACATTAAGAAGATTAATAGTACACGAATCAGTATATGATGTATTAATTGAAAGAGTGCAAAAATCTTATTCAACTTTGCCTATTGGTAATCCTGGAAAAAGAGAAAATTTAGTAGGTCCATTAATAAACAAAGAATCATTAGATAATATGCAACACGTATTAGGTCATTGTAAATTAAAAGGATATAAAGTTTTTGGCGGCCAACCTTTGCCAGATCTTGGTGATTCTTATGTAAATCCAGCTATTGTAGAAGTAGATAGCCAATGTGATTTAGTAAAAACTGAAACATTTGCACCAATTCTATATGCAATGAAGTATTCTGATTTAGATCAAGCAATACATTTACAAAATGATGTAGAGCAAGGATTAAGTTCTTGTATTTTTACAGATAATTTACAAGAAGCAGAAACATTTATTTCTTCGCAAGGATCAGATTGTGGAATAGTAAACATTAACATTGGACCATCGGGTGCTGAAATTGGTGGAGCATTTGGTGGAGAAAAAGATACAGGCGGCGGAAGAGAATCCGGCTCGGATGCTTGGAAACAGTATATGAAAAGAACTACTGTTACTACAAACTATGGTAAAGACCTACCATTAGCACAAGGAATAACATTTGATGCCTAAAGGCTTTTATATAGATCCAGACTTAAAGTTTGATATTAATAAAATGCAATCAGCTTTGAAAGAAGTTGATTCAAGAGTAGCAAGACAGTCACCATTAGGTGAAAGAGATATTAATGCAATTTGTTTAACACAGATACCAGGAGATGCAAATTCAATTACTGGTGGAAATGTTAGAGGATTGTTTTGGACTAAACCAGATAGTACTTACAATGAGGTTCAAAGAGAAGAACCTATTGATGAAACAAAGTATTCACAGTTTGTAGAATTGTTTAACGATACATATTTCAAAGAAGTGTATGATACCTTACGTACCAAATACCAAATAGGTAGAATTAGATTACTTTGGAAAATGCCACGTACAACATTGAGTTGGCATAGA